>Ga0255753_1002150_pt1 | contig 22234 bp, 27 predicted proteins | sample 041ome_10_FD_179953 | JGI IMG/M metagenome (GOLD analysis project Ga0255753, IMG submission 179953) | Coastal salt marsh microbial communities from the Groves Creek Marsh, Skidaway Island, Georgia - 041412US metaG (version 2) | ecosystem: Environmental > Aquatic > Marine > Intertidal zone > Salt... | reverse complement strand
CCTTCATAAACCTCTTGTTATTCTCAAGAACTTCACACTCGGGTTTGTTGAGATAAATCCAAGCAAGGTTTGATTTTGAATATTTTGTTCTCTTTTGATTGTCATTGGGTTTGCGAGCCACCAACTTTGTAGACTTCTTGGGTTTCTTGGTGGTTGCTGTGACTTCCACGCGATTCACAAAACTGAGAGCCTGCATGACGGTGTCAGCCAGGTCATCCTTCTTTTTAGACTTGAGAAAGGTCTCCAACCAGTGAGCGTTTGTGGGTCCACTTCGAATGAATTCTTCACATCTCTCAATGGAGACCTTCTTCCGTTTGTTATACTGCACTTTCCCAGGGCCAGCGACATCTGGAATCTTGTGACGCGCATCATAGAGAATTGTCTCCGCATTAGGACATTTAATGATAAAGTATGCATGGAGGAAATGCATGACGGATACCATTTTCTTGTTACGATCTGGTTGCTTTTCTATGAGGATTGTTTGGGCAGTAAGAACCCAAGGTCTTTCATCGAGATGCTTTCTCAAGGAGACATATATACCATCTTTGTGTTCAGGTGGGACACCGGAAACATCCCATTGTTCCACAAGGTTAGAGGTTTCATTGAGTAAGCACATGGCTAAGTTCCGAATACCGACATCGATACTCAGAATCATTAAGTTAAAGGCTCTTTATATCTTTAAATTAGAAACGACGCGCACCACCCAAGCGAGACGCACCCGCTTTACCTAAATTGGCAGTAGCCGACTGTCCAGCTGGGGAGAGACCGATGGCTACCATCGCAATCACGAGGAGGCAGCAGCAAATAACACAGGCAATGATGGCATACTTCGCTGGACCAGTGATACCTTCGAAGAATGTTCCAATAACATCAGCAAAACCTGTATTTTCAGTCTTGGCGTTACCAGACGCGGCGGCATGCAAAGAATTAAGTACTTCAGATGAAGCAATGGCATCACTCAAAGATTTTGTGACAGCTTCAGCCATGACTTTGGCTGTAACATCCTGATCCCAACTAATATCACCCCCTTCCCTGCAATCATAACCATCGATAACAAGTTTACCATTTTGAATAGAAACTTGTTCGGCAACAGCTTTGTTGAGATTTTCAGTGGTGATCTTATTTTCTATGATATTTTCTATCGCCAATGTCACATCTTGGTTTACATTTTGTTTGTCACCAAACTGCATATTACCCATTTGTGTAGCCTTTTCCACCGCCGCAGAAGCTGACGCTTTCATATCATTCGTGATTGCATTTTTGATCTCATCGGTTTGTGTTTGTGTGAGTTCAGAGGATGATTGTGTGGTTGCGTCTATTGTCTGACCAAAACTTGCCGAACACCCTCTCACATTTCTCATAATTACTTCAAGGTTTTGAATATTCGCCTGACTGGCGAGACTTTCAGCTTTATTTGTTGTGATTTTTTCAAATACACTTTTGTTTATAGCAGATAGGTTGAAAGTTTGATTGATCGTTTGGGATCCACCTCCACCCATGATTATATTATATTGGTCTGAGAAAAAAATGTCCCATTAATACAAATGAAACTCAACATCAGGAAGATGTCATTGAACCAGGTGGTCCTCATCATCGCCATCCTTGTGGTCGTAAGTTGGAACATCATGCGTGTCAGACGGGAAAAATTGGAAGACCAGAAGTCTGAAGCTATTCTCTATGTTGAGAACTCCGAAGAACCCAATCCATTCATTGTCTACGGTATGGTGAAAAAGCAGACCGATGACGAAGAGAAGCAAAAGAAGGCTCTCACCTTGGCGAATGAAAAGAACAAGGCGGAACTCTTGGAATTTTTGAAGACTTTGTAAGTACCTATAAACTTACCTCTCCCTCAGGAACTCATATATTTTCCGAGGTAAAGATAAGATGGCTTGCGCCCAGCAACCAGAATCGGGGTGTAGAGTACGGGTCTCCCAACATTATGGTGGTGGTCCAAGTATGAATGTTAACGCTGGACAAACTCAGGCTTGTAGAAATTGGGCACTTGGATTAGTTGGAGGACCTTCGAGATATGCAGTCACCGACTGTCCAGAAACAGTTGTACCTCTCGGCCACTATAGAGGACAAGCGGCTCAGACGCCAATGAGTTCAGCATCAAATGCAATTCTTTCAATACCATTGAAAGGTATCCAGAATTTAGGTCAAACAAACCACCAGGGTTGGAATGATAATTTATGGGGTATTTCATTTCACACTGTACCAGACCCAAATAACAATCAAATTAAGTATGATTACGCTGTAAATGGTGTGTATCAACCCGGATTTGCTGGGATAGGAATAGGACCTAAAGATAATACAGCCAATCAAGATAACGTACGTTTAACATCAGATAGAAATGATTGGAGTAATAACCGCACTGGGCGTCCATGTCCAGGTGGTAAGGGGTGGTTTTTTCAAGGTGGACAAAAGGTTCGATGTATATACAACAAAACCGATGAGGCCTCACTGAGAACATTGTTTACAAATAAAAATGGTGTAACGAATGATCCACGAGCCACGATGCATGCCAACCTTAAGGATCAATTTTGTGCTATTTCAGATAATATCTTTAAAAATCCTGGGGGTGGCATATGTCTTGATCACGGTGAGGGTAAAAATATTGCTAAAGAATATTGTAAGGTCGGTGACCGTATAGTCAAAGATGGTAATTGTACAGTAGATAATTTAGGTAGTACATTCTATTCTGATCTCGCCGAAGCATATTGTAAAACTACCGCGGGTAAAGCGGACCCATGGTGTTCTTGTTACAATGTTACCAACAACGTCTGTGACACAGACTCAGCCGCTGCGGGATGTGATATAAAAAGACAGCAATTTGACAAATTAGTTGAGGCAACCCCCGAAGGATTTAGAAATGTGTGGTCAGGTAAGGCAGCCTGTTTTGGGGGTGTGTGTCAAGGTGCTAAGTATGTACCCCAAAATGCGAATCAAAACTGTAATGCACCTGTACAAATCTGTGCACAATCCTTTGACCTGAGTCAGATTTCTGAATCAACGATTGAAGCGCGGTGTGATTTAACGGCAAATGTGGGAACTCCATCATCCACGGGGGGTACTCCTTCGGCAACACCTTCGGCAACACCTTCGGCAACACCTTCGGCAACACCTTCGGCAACACCTTCGGCAACACCTTCGGCAACACCTTCCGGAACACCTTCAGGAACACCTTCCGGAACACCTTCGGGTGGTTTTGGTGATTATATTCCCCGATCCCTCGACGGCACCAAAAACGACTCTAAGAAACAATTAGCTGTTGGTGGGGTGGGTGGACTGTTTTTGTCATGTTGTTGTTTGTTGATTATTATACTAATGTCTTCGGGTGGTGGTGGTGGTGGACCGACTAGATTCCGTAGATAATTTTAAACTTACCTCTCCCTCAGGAACACTTTTTTTCTGAGGTAAAGATAGGACTCGTATAATGGGCGGCGGCGGTGGATCTCCTCCACCAGAACCGTTATGTAAAAATACGACACAAGGATGCCGCGTACGTGTATTTCAACATAATAATTTCGGTGGCGCTAATTGGGGTATCGCTGAAACGTCTGATAAAGAACATCCTACTGACAACACAATATGTAGAAAGGCTTGTGGTATATGTCTTCCAGTAGGGGGGTGGTCAAGTCTTAAAGTTTTAGATTGTCCCGACAATGTGGTACCGGTGGGTCATTACCAAGGAAATGGATATTCATATCCAATGGGTGCAAGCGGACCGCTCGGTCATTCATTGGCATTAAAGGGAGATGTACCGGCATTCCCAGGAGGGTGGAACGATAATATGTACGGTATTAGCTTTCACACTGTTGCCGAACCGAATGAAAACCAGATGAAGTATGAAATTGTGACAAAAGGGATAAATGTGGGTGGATCCGGTGAAAACGCTCTTCCTAAAATAGGTATTGGCGCCGATCGCGACGATGTAATACTGGGAACGGCTAAAGACGGTAATAGAGCTACTCGTCCTTGTCCAGGTGGCACGGGACAATTTATGCAAGGAGCCACAAAGGTGCGTTGTTTATATAGTAAAACCGATGATGCCGCAATGAGAACACTGTATACAAATAAAAATGGAATATCAAATGATCCCCGCGCTTCAATGCACGCTGATCTTAAAGATATATTTTGTAATATTCCAGATAATATCTTTAAAAATCCTGGGGGTGGCATGTGTCTTGAACACGGTGAGGGTAAAAATATTGCTAAAGAATATTGTAAGGTTGGTGATCGTATACGTTCTGATGGTAATTGTACAAAAGACAATTTGGGTAACTTTTATGCCGAGTTAGCTGAAACTTATTGTAAAACCGCTACAGGTAAAGCTGATGTGTGGTGTGCTTGTTACAATGTTACGAATAATGTCTGTGATACAGACTCAGCCGCAGCGGGTTGTGATAAGAAGAGACAACAATTTGACAAACTAGTCGAGGCAACCCCTGAAGGATTTAGACATGTGTGGTCGGGTAGAGCTGCATGCTTTGGTGGTGTGTGCCAAGGTGATAAGTATGTGCCACAAAATGCGAATCAGAACTGTAATGCACCTGTGCAGATTTGCGCACAATCTTTTGACTTGAGTCAGATTTCAGAATCTTCAATTGAAGCACAATGTAACTTGAGTGCTTCAACAGGAACTCCACCATCTGCTGGGAGTACTCCTTCGGCAACACCTTCGGAAACACCTTCGGAAACACCCTCGGGGGATACTCCTTCGGGTGGTATTGGAGATTATATCCCCCGATCCCTCGGTGATATCAAAAACGACTCTAAGAAACAATTAGCTGTTGGTGGGGTGGGTGGACTGTTTTTGTCATGTTGTTGTTTGCTGGTTATTATACTATTATTGGCGTCCAGTGGTGGTGGCGGTGGTGGACCGACTAGATTCCGTAGATAAATTCAAACTTACCTCTCCCTCGGGAACTCATATATTTTCTGAGGTAAAGATAAGAAGCGCCATGTCGTGTAGTGTCGTGTTGCGTAAAGACTGGTCGTGGGATGCGGGTAGCCCAGAGACCACCATAGGCTCAAGTGCTGACCCAGTCCCATACTTTGAGGATCAGGCGACATCATATAGAGTTAATGGTTGTGAAGATGTGACTGTAACTGTATATGAAAATCGTGGATATGAGGGTGCATCTGAAGTACTTCGTGGAACAAGTAATACCAATCTAAAAGTGATTCCAGATGATAGACTTTCATCTATAAAATTTGCTACGATTGCAACATCTATACCCGACACACTATCACCAGTTGATCTTGATGATTGTCCCGGTGCAACAAAGAAATATGAAAAGTCTGGGGGTAAAAAATATAGATGTTTTTATAGTAACACTGATGTAAATGAACTAAAGACACTTAAGCGCGACGCAGATAACCAAGAACAAAGTTCTGCGTGGACAAAACTCATAAAGCAGTTCTGTGGTAAAAATGACCGTATAATTACAGAATCGGCGTGTGGTAAAGGTGAAATTGCGGATGACATGTATATTGAATTAGCGGAAGCGTTTTGTAAAAGTGCCGCTGGTCAATCTAATAAATGGTGCGCATGTTACAATCTGAAAAATAAAGCCTGTGACACAAATTCCAACGCGGCTGGCTGTGAATATCACAAGGTTTTGGAGGAAAACCGAGGAGCGTTTGGACCAGAGCCAGATATACCAGATCCCAATGATTCTACAAAAAAAATAAAGGGGTATTCAGATGGTTATAAAATCCTCAAAGATAATGCACATTGTAGAGCTAGAGCGTGTAATCCAGAATTTCATTATGTTCCAGCAAATGTAAAATCCGATTGTCAACCATCATATAATTTTTGTGAAAAAGATATAAATATTCAATCTATGTCAAATAATGATATTGTCATTGAATGTAATGGACCAAATTTTGGAACACTCCCAGATTGGTGGGATGAAGGTGGCGATCCCGATTTCTGGAAAGAAAAGAGATGTCCACCATTTGATAAATCCCCTCTAAACAAACTTCCAATTACATGCTTTCCTAAAAAATTTAAGTGGAAAAACAAGAATGTTAGGTATCTCACCTATACTGGTCTTAGCTCCGTATCTTCATGCTGCCTATGTATGTTAATTATAATGTCAAGCTTAAAGAGGAGATAGTTTTTTATAATATGTCTTGGTGTTGGTGGTGTTGTCACACCTTTGAGGGTACACCTCTAACGGTTCCTCATCGTTACGACGATAGACGAAGTAAATTTTACACAGCTGGCAACTTTTGTTCATGGAGTTGTGTAAAATCGTATGCGATAGATAAATTTGGTGATGTCAAAGGAAGTATAGTATGTGGAAACATTGTACTCATGCGACGAAAGATGTACAACCAAATAGGTCATGTGAAACCCGCACCAAATAGATTTAGGCTTGTGGAGTTTGGTGGTGATCTAACAATTGAAGAATTTAGAAAAAATCTCACACGAGATGAGGGACAACCACAACCAGTGGAATCATCCCCAGTTATTGATAATGTAATACCCATTATTTCAAACACAAAGAAGATGGATGAAATAAAGAATACATCATCGTCTAACAACGCTCTAAAACTAAAGAGGAGCAAACCTCTCAAGAGAAATCACAACAACTTGGAGTCGGCTCTCGGACTAATTATTACGCCGAAAACCTAACTGTTTGTGTTGTTTATTTGTCGCTATAGACGGTGGTAAATAATCTGATTTTTTGCTATGGACCCACTTCGTCCCATCATGTGCGGACCATCTGATTCCATTCTTTTCAATAGCCTTCCTACATAGGACACATGGTAGTGAATTCCCATGTCCGTAACATGTCTTACGCTCAACAACGAGTTCACCATATTTCCTATTTAGCCAACTTGAAAACTGATGAGGTTTATTTCCCCTTTTCAAACACTCCCTCCAAAGCTGTTTGATGAGACGCCTCTCCGCACATATAGTTGAATCACTCCTCGCTTCTATGGGTTTCTTTGTCATATGACTTTCAACAATGTAATATCCCATATCAACAACAATTATTGCAGGTAGCGCCCGGATATACGAATGCACACCTATTGCACTCGTTAAGAATGATGACGTTCTTTTTTTTCGGCACAAGCCCCTTTGAAAACCTTTCGAGTTCTTTTACTGTATATAACCCGTATTGAATCATAACCTCCAATGGAGGAAATTTCATTCTACAATATTAACATCCCAAATCCTTATCTTACTTTCCCTTCACACAGCAAGTAAAGAGATTGGCGACCGCCTGTTTAGCCTTGAGCATACCCGCGAATCCATCAACCATGGCTGGTACCATAGCCTTAAGGACGAGTTCAAACTCACTATCCTTTTCCGAATCACCGTCAATTTCACCAATCAAGTGATTGAGGATCGCGACGACCAACTTCTTCTTTTGTGGTCCCTCAAGTTTGTTGAACTTGGACGCATTAATCATCAACTTCGCAACGATTGGAGGGATATCTTCTTTTTGAAGCCCATCACCCAAGTATTCCCGTTTGATGTCTTCAACCATAGTAATGACACTCTTCGCATCAATTTTACCACCGAATTTTTCCAAGATCGCTTCCATTTTTATAATGTTAGTATAGATTAAAAATGGATGCAAACAACGTGGTCGCAGCATTTGCCTTTGGTATAGGTTTCATTCAGATGTATCAGGACTACATCCGCTCTGATGAAATGGATGAGAAATCTAAGAATGCCATCCTCCTGAGTCTCCTCGCGAGTTGCCTTTGGCTCATCTACCAGTCTAGACAGTATGGCATGAATTTCACGGTGGCGTATACAACGCTCGGTCTAATCCTTCAATTGTACCTTCTCAACAAAATCCTGGTTAAAGAAAATGAGAAAAATGAAGATAAGAATCTATGATTTCAACACTTAGACAACCAACGCTTACTCGTGTAGGGTTTCGTAGATCACGAAAACATGTGACTTATGCAAAGCAAAGAAGTGCGCTTGACTTTGCAGAAGTTGTAAATGGTCGTGCTTCTATGTATGGAGTTGTATTTGGTGGCGCAAACTGGGCTCTTACGGGTCTTACCATCACACAACAAATGCAACAAGTTCCATTTGATGCCCTCGCTATCATGTCATGTGCGTTCGTATTGATGAGTATGAAAAATGCTGACGAAAAACTTAACGAAAAACAATTCGAAGATTGGGCAACTCGTGATACTGGGCGCACCTTTATGATAATCTTTGCGTTAATGACACTTTTTGGTCTGGGTTCTGGGCCATCCTACTTATAAACTCTAACATCCGCACCTTATCCTCCATCGTAAATGTTCCTGCCCTACGCATCACGTAGGCCATGAGCATCATGAGAATGTAAATATTATATACAATTGGTTTCATTCCCTAAAACTATTCAACTTAATAAATTGTTTTCTTAGGTCGCATGAGGAACATGGAAATGAGAAGTGTGGATGTGAAGAGGAACACACTGAAACCAGCAAACCCCTTTTCACTTTGTTTAGCATTTTCACACTTGGTAGTCCAGTTGAGAGCAGCGGCGCTACCGACGAGACCCATGATGGAGTAAATAAGCGCAAAGGCGACACCTTCATTTTTAACAAACTTGGTCATCAAGAGAGTGAATGGAATGGTGAGACCAATAGTGAGGGTCGCAGCCAAGTATTTGTTGAGGTTCTCTTGGATTGGCTGTCCCTTCATGGCATCACACTTAGAGTAGATGCTCATACCGATGGACGAAATAATCATGTAGAAGAAGCCAAGAAAGAGAATACCCATGACAGTCAATCCCGACACTTCAAGATCAATTTTACCGGACGCAATATTCTTTGCTTTGTTGTACATAGCGGAAGCCGCCTGAGTCGAAGTAAGACTTGACATTTATTATACTTATAGAAATTATTCTATTCAAATGTAAATGAAGTTACCTAAAGTGATTTTCGTCAAACATTGTCCGAACCTGGCACCTGAGAGAAAGGTATTCCTTGAAAGTCATCTCAAGGAGCGGGTGCCAATCGAAGATGTTCGGTGGATGGAAGACTATAATCACGATCACCCATTCGTAGAATGGCTCAATGCTAAATACAATCTTCCATATGGACCCAAACTCACAAGTAATTTTGTAAAAACCCTCATGATGATGAAACAAATGGTGGACGAAAATATTGAAAGTGCTCTGCATGTTGATGACGATGTAACTTTTCACAAAGATTGGGTTAAATATTTTGAGAGTATCCCAGACGAAACACGACATATTGGATTTCTCAATCTAGGGACCTCACCATTTTTCAATCTCAAACCAAAAATGAAAGAACTTTATCAGCTTCCCAATAATGGTGGTTGTGAATGCACATGGTGGACATTGGAACTAGTCAAAAACTTTTTACAAAATTTAAATTTTGACGAAGCTTCGGATATCATTGTTTTTGGTTACCTATCTTCTAACAGGCAACCAATGCTTAACATGCCACTGTGTCATCAAACTTCTGACTTGGTGAGGGTTAGTACACTTGACCACGAAACACGAAAATCTTCAAATTGGATGGCGTATGTTCAGAACTATAAAAACTTACCAAAAGTGAGTTTCAATAAACTCTTGGAGGAATTCAAAGAGTTTGAAGAAAAGAGGCGACGAGTTGAAGATAAGTTTGAAGAAATTTATGGAAAAAGGGTGGAAATTAAGAATGTCAAGTATATCCTCAATGATGACCCAGATCACCGTTTAAATATTCTTGAATATGAATTAATTGAAGACGAAGTGAATGTTTGATCGCCCATAGGCTCCCGCACTGTAACCAAATGTTGAAAGATCTGTGAGATCTTGGTTACCCGCGGTTATGTAAAGATGCTTACATTTGGCTAATAAAAACCAATCCAAGTAACACGCGTATCGTTGCTCCTTTGTAACATCGTAGTTCTTGAGTGTGTCACACTTATATGTGAGAACAATGTCATGCTCAAGAGTTACAATTTTATCTGGAAACTTTTCCTTAAACATTTCCTTAATTTCTTGGCTATCACTCGCCAAGAAGAATTTAGCGTCAGTCTTTTCAACAATTTCAACAAACTTTTCTAGAGCTGTATCCTTCGCAAAATATGCCTTCTTGATTTCACCCGCCTCATCTTTACCGTGGCAACCAATATTTTCAGAGTCTTTGGAACAAGCGCCTCGTCTAATGTGGATACCATATTCTAAACCATGGTCGTGTTTCTTGATGAGCTCTTCAAGTTCCTCATTTGGTTTTATGACTTGTGACAAGTTTGAATGAATGTGATGAAAGTATGTAGGATTTATAATGATTCTATGATCAAACTTTTCCTCATTTGGATCATCGGTAATTTCAAAACCACTGAAGTTTACACCTCTATCTACATCTACGAGACTTCTGTGGGCGCGTGGTTTGGGTGATCTAAATACGAGGTCAGATAAGCATAGAGCAACATTACCCCATCCCATTGAATCTGGGAGATAGAAGGTTGTCATTATATGATTATGGTTGACTTATTCTTTAATCTTTTAGGAAATTTAGGAGATCTTCGTGTGTTTTCTTTTGTGACCAACCCAATTCCTTAAGTTTTTTGGCGCATATATGGTATCTTTGATCATTGAATGGTCTGTCTTCTATGTATTCAATCCATTCGTCGTAATCTTCGGTATCCTTGATTGTTTTTATAATGAGCCGTGTTACATCCATGACACTGAGTTCATCGTCGGATGCAATATTATAGACTTCGCCGGTTTTACCCCTCTTCCACACCACATCAACTGCGTCAACGACATCGTCAACATGCATGAATGCCCGACGAACACTCGCACTATTTACACCATGGATTGTGCATTTTTCATTATTTCTCAAAAGTCGTTTAAACTTTGGAATGAGTTTTTCTGGATATTGATTCGGACCATACACATTGTTACACCTTAAAATTTTAATATTCATATTAAATGATTCAATGTATGACATCACAATCATTTCTGCCGCCGCCTTTGAAGCCGAATATGGGTTGGTTGGTCGTAAAACACCCGTGTCCTCTGTAAAAGGTTCATCGGTTTTGGATTCACCATATACTTCATCCGTACTAAAATGTATAAACTCCACATTCGGTATATGACGCCGACACATCTCAACGAGCGTGTGTGTCCCATATGTATTATCTAATGTGAACCCTAGTGGACTTATGAATGAATTATCTACATGACTTTGAGCGGCAAAATGAAACACATAATCAAACTTATGTTCTTTGATAAGATTTTCAACAAACCCCGCACTACATAAATTGCGTTGCACGAGAGTTGCTACACCTGGATTAACATTATGAATATTTGAACAATAATCAACTTTATCTATATTTATAAAGTTTATGTCCGGGTAACGAGACTTCATTATATTTAGAAAGTTAGACCCAATAAAGCCACACCCACCAGTCACAAGTGCATTGGGCATTTGTATTAAAGTATATAATTGTTTTAAGTATTTTAATGAAAGTATTTACCTCGTTTTTCTTCAGCAAACTTTTTGAGTAAATCACAGACACGATCAACATCTTCCAATGTCATGCCATGGTGGGCACCCAAAAGGAAACCATCTTTCATGATCTTGTCAGCATTTTCAAACTCACCCAAATACTCTCTAAACGCTGGATGTCTCGTAATGTTACCCGCAAATGTGACTCGCGTTTGAACATCATTCGCCTCAAGAAAGTTTACAATTTCTAAACGATGTGGACACTGAAGTGGAATGGCGAGCCAGTTTGGTGTGACCGAATCATCTGGGAGGGTATAGTACGGACAATCCTTAAGATTTTCCAAGTACCTCCCAATCATTTGACGCCTCGTGGCGAGGAATCCATCAAGTTTGTCAAGTTGTACGAGACCAAATGCCGCGTTCATCTCACAAGCCTTGAGATGATATCCAGCGACACCGTAGAGAAACTTCCAATCGTATGGGATTCCATCTACATAGTAGTTGAAGCGTTCTCCAGGTTCTTCTACATTATCACCGATGCGACCCCAATCCCTAAACATGAGGGCTCTCTTGAGTTGTTCTTCGTCATTGAACATGACCATACCACCAACACCACCCGCGGTAATCACATGGCTCGCATAGAAACTCGTTGTAGAAATGTCTGTACATTCATTCTTTGTGATAGTATCCGCAGAGTCTTCAAAGAGGATGACCTCAGGAAAAGCTTCGCGAATAGCCTTCCAATCTGGGACATTGCCAATGAGATTTGGTAAAATGATACATTTTGTCTCAGATGTCACAACCTTCTTGAGATCATCTACACTTGGAACATAAGTGGTAAGACCCACATCACAAAACACAGGTTTGAGACCCAATTGTACAAGTGGCGCAACTGTGGTTGCGAAACCGCACGCGGGTGTCACAACCTCCGACCCCCTTGGAAGATCAAGGGCACACAAACCCAATAGAATCGCACTACTTCCAGAGTTTACAAAGAGTCCATGTCTCTTCCCGAATATGTCCGCAACCCGTTTCTCAAATTCCATAGAACGATCACCAAAACCAGCGAGCCAGCCATCGCGAAGGCAAGCCTCAACGGCTTTAATTTCTTCCTCCCCATATGATTCAAATTTGTTGGGCGCATACCAAACTTTCTGGGGCATTTGGTTAAAGAGTACGCTAATCTTTAAATCAAATGAAGAAAGTCTGTGTTTTAGGCGCAGGTGGCTTTGTAGGTAAGAATTTGTTACAAGGTATGAATTGGACCGGAGTCACGAGACAAGACCTGGATCTCACAGACCAAGTGGCGGTTGAAAAATACTTTAAAACACATGACTATGATGTCGTTATTCACTGCGCGGTTATAGGTGGAAGTCGTCTTAAACCCGATGACGGGGATGTTATTCATAAAAATATTCTCATGTTTGAAAATGTCGTAAGAGTTTTCAAAGGGACGTTGATATACTTTTCAAGTGGTGCGGCGTTGAGAGGCAATCCACCGACCGATCCATATGGTCTTTCAAAATGGATGATAGATAAACGCATCAAAACGATTGATAAGGCATATTCATTACGCATTTGGGGGTGTTACGGACCAGGTGAACTTTCAACACGATTCAGTGCGGTGTGTAGAGAAAAGGGGCACATCGTGATAGATAAGGATAGATACTTTGATTTTGTTGATATAGAATATGTCCGAAAGATTGTTTTTGACTATGTACATGGGTACCTAGATGATAAGGAATATAATCTCGTATACCCAGAAAAATTACTTCTTTCCCAATGGGCGGAACGCTTTGGTGCGACTTGGGAAATAAAGGACGGAAGTGGTCTCGGAGAGGGGTATCACGCGTAAGTTATTTTAGAAGTTATACCGTTATCTATTTTTATAGATTGGCCAGTTATAGATGTATTTTCAAAACACAATAAATAACACATCTTACATATATCATCCACATTCACAAAATGAGATGAAATTTTTTCCAGCTCTTCCGTTGATAATGTACTACGCGTCATTTCATTATCAATTGGACCTGGTAATATGGAGTTTACAAGAATATCTCGTTCATATAAAGTTATACTCGATGCTTTGACTAATCCACTTATAGCACTTTTAGAAACACAATATGAAAGCTTATTAACGCGCCCCCGCTCTTCTAAAATTGAGCTTATGATACATAGTCTAGCCCCATTTTTGACTTTATTATGTGCTAACAGATAGTCCATAGATTTTACAATACTATTTGTATTGATATCCATCATTCTATCGTATACATTGTGATCAAGTGAACCCATGGAATCATTATGATTGAAACCAGAACACCACACTATAGTTTCTATATCTTGATATGATTTCAATCCATCCATATTATTTGGATTTGACATGTCATATTCATTCCGTGTAACTTCTGTCACTTCCTTACCTTTACACTTAAAATGTTTAGATATAGATTTACCCACAAATCCGGTTGATCCGAAAAGTAAAATCATAAGTTATGAATATAAGAATAAACCCTTTTAACCATATTTAAATCGGCAACAGTTCCGACCATGTGAGATGCACCGTTTTCAACTTTGATCAACTTTAAAATATTACCATTCATTTTCTTATCGTTTTGTAGAATCTCAAAAAACAGTGATTCGTCATATTTGATATGTACCGCATATCTTCGCATTTTTTCCAAAAACCTGGAATATTTTGAAATATCCTGTCCAAAATAACAATCTACCGCATACATACCAAGTAATACAGCTATACCATGTGGTATCTTAAAATCCGACATGGTTTCAAATACATGACCGAATGTATGACCATAGTTTAAAATTGGTCTAACTGTATTCTCATATTCATCTTCCTCAATTACAGATTTTTTTATATTTAAACATGTTTTTATAGAATCATCTATATTTGTAATATCCCACGGAATATTAGCGATTGAGAAGAGTTTTAGTATTTCTCCCATACCAGAATCTAAATCAACCTTAGACAATGTTTGTAGATACATAGTATTTATGTTCACTTCATTTGGTGGATACATAGTGCCAAGTTGGTTTTTTGATTTTTTAAAGTTTACATTCACTTTGGACCCGATACAACTATCACACATTGATAGAAGAGTTGTTGGTGTATAGTTCCAAATCAAACCCCTTTTATACATTGAAGCCGCCATGCCCGCAACATCTTGTGTGATCCCACCTCCATACACATGCATAGTATCAGACTTTTTCACATTAAAATTAGCCAATTTATCAACGATTCCCAACACAGAATCCATATCTTTTTTATCTTCAATGGCATTTATAGTTATAACTTTATCAAAATGGGATGTCACATCATATAATTCGGAAACTTTCTTATCTATTACCAAAATATCATTTGGTTTTACATTTGGAATATTTTTTCCAAAGTTTACATTGTAATTTTTAGACCTTGATTTAATGTAAATGGGACTTGTGTTATTTGTCTCATAGTTCAAAACTACACCACCCACTGTAAAGGACATTACAATTATCTATTGATAAATCTTTATACAGTTGAATTAAACATAAAGATATTAAACGATATGAAATAAATGCAAGCCAATTTGCTAAACAATCTAACTTTATTGAAGAGATGTGGTGCGGTAGGTGTAAAAACTTCATTTGAGGATGAGGGTGCACATCCAGTCAATGTGTATAAATTGCGAACGATGACAAATAAAGTTGATTTGGAATTGAATTTAAAAATTGGGGGTGCAGAAGCGAGGACGGACTTCAATATTGGTATTGATATCGGTATTGATGGAGTAGTCGCACCAATGATAGAAAGTGAATTCGCACTTTCAAAGTTTACTTCATTCTCTAAAAACATAGATATTACACGCGGTATAAACATTGAATCTAAACAAGCTATTGATAATGTAGATTCTATGTTAGTATCTGAACACATTGATCCGATAGATTATGTATGTATTGGTCGTGTAGATCTGGCGTCGTCGTATAACAAATCAAGAGACTTCATAGAAAGTGCCGAATTTAGAAATATTGTCACGGACACACTTATCAAAATAAAAGACAAAAATAAGAAAACATGTATGGGTGGCTCAGTTGATCTTTCTAGTTATGATTTTATACGATATCTTTACAAAAATAACCTCATTGATAAAGTTGAGACGAGGTATATAATTTTTAAAGTTGACGATAATTTCTTAAATAATTTTGATGAATGTATAATTCAAGCGCACAAGTTTGATTACGAATATATGAATATGCTGTTTAGTATAGGAACAATGGGTACTAAAGAATATTCAGATAGGCGTGATTTTATTAAAAATCGTATTGATAAATATTAAACTCTCTTTACAAACATATTTTTTTTAAGTGTTTCGTCGTTTAAAAATGGTGTCATTTCTTCGTGTGGCATATTTTTAAATGTACCATCGGCCATAGGCTTGTTCGCAACTCGTGGTGTTCTTCCTTGCTCGTTACATATAATTTCCACTATGATCGGACCATCATCGTGATCTATATAGCCAATGTCGTCATCTTTTTCAACTTTATAGTAGGGTAGATCATAGGCTTTGGCAACCTTTTCAATATTACAAAAAGTTATATCACTTGTAGCACTTGTCCCAAACTCTCGTTTGAAAACCATACTTTGTGTAATTTTAATGGCCCCGTAACCACCATTGTTAAAAACCATAACAGTGACGGGCAAATTATGGTGTTTTAATGTCTGTAATTCCTGTACATTAAACTGAAAAGATCCATCACCCAATATGGAATATACACGCTTTTTATGTGTAGACGCTCCTATGGCAACTGGGAGTTCATATCCCATATCTCCATGGCTACTTGTAATAAATCTGTCACCTTGTTTATATTTATACATGTGCCATATTACACAATAAATTGACCCAGATGATGCCGTTACGATAGAATTGCCACCCTTTTCATTAAAAAAGGTATTAAGATGTCTATACGGGCATACGAGAGTTCCACTTTTTTCGGGTAATTCATTTGACCATTCATTTTTCCATTGGAGTGTGCGTTCGGACCACAATGGATCTATGTCACATCGTGGTAATTTTAAATCAAAAAAGGTTCTAAGATCCATTTGAATCTGAAAATCCACTTTCTTTTTGTCTATGAATTCACTCCTGTCTATATCAATGTAGACTATTTTAGCTTCCCTCGCAAATAATTCTCTTTTATATCCAGTGATACTTTTGGCAAGTCTACAACCAAGACACAATATGAGATCTGCGTTTTGAATCGCAAAATTGCCAGATCTATTTCCTAGAATACCAACTTTACCAATGTAATCATCACCCAAATCACTTCCAAAATAACTTATAACATATGGAAGATTGTGAGTTTTTATAAATTCTTTAAACTTTGTGTGTGTCTTCGAGAGATGAATACCATTACCCGCAAGAACAATTGGTCTTTTACACTTTGACCATGTATCCAAAAAATCTATTGGAAGTTGTGTGTGAACTACATCTGGTACCTGCATAGATTGTACATCCACGGGTACCGATAACCAAACTGGACCAAGACGACCCGTTGTTAGATTTTCATAACACTTTTCAAGTATTCTGTGAAGCTCTTTAGGGTCTGTGAGTTCAACCGCATATTTTGTGATACTTTTAACAGATTCTACAATATCACAATCTGAACCAAAGTAGCCTCGCACTTTACCACCGTGTGATCTAATACTGTCTGCGTATTGTACTTGTCCACTTATGAAAAATACAGGGACACTATCTTGATACGCGATGAGACATGGCGTTATCGCATTTGTGGCACCACATCCCGAAGTGACACAACAAACACTTGGATTGTGTTCATACGAAGACCAACCGAGTGCTGCGTAACCCGCGGGTTGTTCACCGTGTGTATAGGTAATATCAAATTTCTCACCGAACGAATCATTCAAATGCATTGCAAATCCACCAGTAACGGAAAAACATTTTTGAACTCCGCGTTCTATGAGAAAGTTTGTGATATAATCAGATACTTTCATTACAATTTATAAATCTTAAAACTTTAAACTAAACTACAAAGAATCGTAGTATTCTCCTTGCTTGTCTTGTCGTTCAACGGTTTTGATGTGAAGAAGAGAGACGAGTGGTTTCGCGTCAACTCTCGCAACCTTTTCAGATCCAGTGAGTCTCTCATGGAGATCGTTTTCCCACTTGATCTCACCGTTATTCTTGTAGTAGCGACCTTGGTAATCTGGGTAGTTAATCCATCCCATCTCATTGAGTTGGAACTTGTGTCCGTCCAACCACTCCGCGGTATAACCTGGGCAGATATTGATTCGTGGAACATACATAATATCACCATCAAATGATTTAATGTTCATAATCAAAGCCTCTTGTGGCATTTCGTCGGCATCAACCACAAAGATGTAGTCACCCGAACACTTAGTCGCATGATAGTTGCGATGATCGGAGAACTTACCATCAAACTCCCTCTCGTTTACGACGATTTTGTCACCGTATGAGTCCAATACCGTGCGAACTTCTGGAGTCACATTCTTTGAATCCACGAGAATATTAACTTCATCCTCCTCATCCTTTACCTTGAGAAGGAAGTTTACGAGAGATTCAAGTTCACGGTGTTCGTTGCATACGCAAATGGCATATGAAATCTTAACCATTTTATAATTTAAAGTAATTATTCTTTTAAATAAGTAATGAAATACATCTCGTATTCCATATGGGGTGATAATAAGGTTTACACCTATGGTATTATTGAAAATGTTTTGGATGCCAAAAAGTATTACGAGGGGTGGGTTGTCAGAGTTCACTATAACGATACTGTACCAATTGAAATTGTGGAATGGCTAAAAGGACAAGACAATGTTGAAGTTGTACATCATCCCGGAACAAAGATGAAGGCTTCTAATACATTATGGAGATTTGAGGACCTATTCATCAAAGATGCCATTGTCATATCCCGTGATGCGGATTCCAGATTTACAGACAGAGAAGTTAGTCTAGTAAATGAATGGCTTGCGTCGTCCAAAGATTTTCACATTATTCGGGATCATAAACATCACATGGTTCCAATTCTTGCCGGAACATTTGGATGTAGGAACAATTGTTTAGAATACATTGGTATACCCACACCGCTACAAAATATCAACATTGTTCCAATGAAATATGTGAAAGGGGTGGAATTACTCCATTCATTTGAGAATGGTATACCAAATGATCGGGACAAGTATCTTGTAGATCAAATATTTTTAGCCCAATATGTATATAATTTTATCATAAATAACACACTTGTACACTGTGCCTATAATGCTTATGAACCTTTTGCGGTTAAACTTGAACCAACTGAGTTTGGTTTTGTTGGCGAAGTCGTGACAGAATGTCCAAGAGCTGCTGAAATTATGGGAGATGAAGAGAATAAGTTTGAACGAATTGGCGCTTATTAAAGAGTTGAGAGGTTTATTATGAAATGAAAGTCTGTGTTCTCGGAGCTAATGGGTTTCTGGGTAGGTATTTCATGGATAAACATCCAGATTGGTTTGGCGTTACCCGTAAAGACTTTGATCTCACCGACCAAAAACAAACTGAAGCCTTTTTCAATAAAAATAAATTTGATGTTGTTGTTCATTGCGCTGTTCTAGGTGGTAGTATGATAGTAGTAGAAGATGGTAATGTTACACATAAAAATATATTGATGTTTGAAAATGTTGTGAGAGTTTTTAAGGGTAAATTGTTATACTTTTCAAGTGGTGCGGGTGTTAGAGGTGATCCACCCACCGATCCATATGGTCTTTCAAAATGGATCATCGATAGACGTGTTGAGCATTTAAGCAATACTTATACACTCCGTATATTTGGATGTTATGGTTCTGGTGAAATAGATCCTCATAATAGAGATCGTTTTAAAACTATATGTAAACAGAATGGACATATCATCATCGATAAAGACAAGTATTTTGATTTTGTAGATATCGAAGACGTGAGAAAGGTTGTGTGTGATTACATAAATGGAACCAGAAGTGATAAGACATGTGATCTAGTCTATAAAGAAAAGAAACTATTATCTGAATGGGCTACATATTTTGGTGCTACTTACGACATAGTTGATAAAAGTGGATTGGGTGATTCATATATTTCTCAACGACTTAGATTAATGTAAGATGGTTTATCATTGTACATAAATAGTTTGAATACTTTGTCCGTTATATTATTTGGTTTATAAAGTTGAATATTTTTTAATGACGACATGATATTCATATCATCACCGGCCCAATGGGATATACCATCATGTGAATAATCGTGATCGCGCCCAGATCCCACAAGTTTAACATTTACCATTTCATGATTCAAATAATTTCGTATCAACTCAAATGGTCTGTATAAGAGGAATGGAGTAATCGAGTAACACACTGGGATGTATCCAGATTGTGCTAATCCAACTGCTATACCTACCATTAACATCTCAGATGAACCAATGTTAATCGCGCGTTTGGGAAAATCTTTTCGAATATCATTTAAAACACCGTATCCTAAATCCGCGGTGATTAAAAAGATACGATCATCTTTTTTCATCGCGTCATGAAGTTTTTTAGCAAACTCCTTGCGCATTGTTATATGAGTTAATCATAATGTCTTTATCCTCTTTAGACAAAACGTGATAATGGGATTGGAGTCCTTTCAAAAATTCAAAATCTGGATTTCTAGTAAACCAGATATGTGTTCTCCAATTGAATGCTTTTAAACGAAGCCATAAATACCATGTATTTACCTTGTCATAAGCCGAGTATCCATTGACATTTACATGAACTTTACAATTTGTGAGACCAGCATTTCTAATATAAGCTAATGATTCCCATACAGAACCTTCTGCACATTCACCATCTGAAATTATAACATGCACATCTCTTTTTCTGTCCGCGATGGCGTAACCAACTGCGATAGTTATACCCGAACCAAGAGAACCAGTTGAAACATGGATACCATTTTCTACATCTCTATTTGGATGCACTCCATGTTTTTTATACAAAGCATCTGCATTCTTACCTTCGTACTTTTCCAATGCAGCGTATAGGGCTATCCCAGCATGACCAGAACTTAAAACCACAATATCATCCTTTTTTTTGTGTTTATAAATATAATCTAAAATTGGCACGGTTGTTAAACAACTACCGACATGACCAATTTTATTGTCAAAGGCAACCTCAACAACACATTGTTCCATTTAATTACTTAACTCCTGTATCTTTAAATACATAAAGAGTGTCCTCATATCGCGACGGCAAAACACTGCACTTATATCCAACATTATCTAATATTTTCTCAATCTTTTTTCGGTTAATAATGAGGTTATCTGTCCAATTCATATCAGGTCCGGAATATGTTGAGTGAACTTCAATAAACATTTTGTCTATCTTATCGTACACAGGTTTCAGTGTTTCTTCGGTAATAGCGATCATTTCGGAACCCTCAATGTCTATTTTACAGAAATCCACGTGATCAATGTCATGTTCTTTTAGTAAAGTTTCAAAAGTTAATCCCTTAACAGTGACCTTATTCTCTTCGGGTGGTGATTCACCCACAGCTGTGCCATGACCCTTGATGAGTGAATTCTGCGTTGAGTTTTGGTTACATGTATAAAATTCTACATTCTCATTTTTATTGGAAAGTGCAGCTTTCACAAGTTTTATATTTTCATACTTTCCACAAATTTTTTCAAATAGTTTTTGATGTGAGGGTGTTGGTTCAACGGAAATAACTTTAGATGCAGAATCTTTTGCGTACAACGAAAATAATCCTATATTTGCACCAATGTCAAGAATAACTAAATCTTTTCGATCTTTTAGAAATGGATCGTACATTCTATCATTGTTAATTTGGTGCATAATAATGTTTGCATAAGATGTTTGATCAAAAATATGGTCTGTTATTTCTTTGTCGTCTAAATCTAATCTGACGATATTGCCCAAAGAACTAATAATAGACATATATAATATTATATCTATAAGTCTTTAACTTAAAGATTACTTCATTTTTTTAGTAAATGTTTGTGATAGTCACTGTAAATGATGAAAAATACAAACCATTAGCTGAGTGGACAGTTCATAAAAATAGAAAACTTTACTGTGAGAAACATGGTTACACCCTATATCATCTTGAAGATGGTGCGGAATCTATTATCGGTAAACCCGTGACAGCTGGAAATATGCCCATCCCCGAAGATCACATCCCAATTGGATGGAGTAAGTTTTACGCAGTTAGAAATGCCATGCAACAATATCCAGATGCTGAATGGATTTTTTCATCTGAAACAGACTGTATGATTACAAATATGAATATTAAGTTGGAGGACATCGTGGCTGCTCACGCGCACCCAAATATACACATACTCGTTTCGGCGGATTGTAACGGTACAAATTGTGGTAATATAATGATTCGTAACTCCCCAATTGGAAGAGCTTTTGTAGATACAATTATTGTGGGAGAACCTCTATATCGTCACTGTGGTATGTTTGAGAATCAACTTATTCAGGATATGGTAGTTGGGCAGTGGATGTGGTGGGGAGAGATGAAACCCGGTGGTTCAGTATGGTCAGATGTAAGTAGCGTTCTTCACCAACGGGTGATGAATTCCTATGATTACTCAAACTTACCCCTCCTCAAAAATAGACCACACTATAATGACATTATTTGGGGTGAAAGTGGGCAATGGCAGGAGGGAGACTTTATGATTCAATGGCCCGCGACAAGTCTCGAGTACAGAATTAACGCAGCTAAAGAAATGTTTGCTAAACTCAAGTACGATGAATGAAAGTCAC
>Ga0255753_1002135_pt1 | contig 22313 bp, 20 predicted proteins | sample 041ome_10_FD_179953 | JGI IMG/M metagenome (GOLD analysis project Ga0255753, IMG submission 179953) | Coastal salt marsh microbial communities from the Groves Creek Marsh, Skidaway Island, Georgia - 041412US metaG (version 2) | ecosystem: Environmental > Aquatic > Marine > Intertidal zone > Salt... | reverse complement strand
TCGTTGATTCAGAGGAAGAAACAGTTGCGCCCATCATCTTTAGGATCTCGACAATAAACACGTCCCCTTGATGTGACGATGTTCCGAAACCCTCAATGGTGACGGTCGAGCCAGTGGCAGTAGCAATCGCTAATGGGTATGACGCTGAAGATGCATCCGCTTCAATGTTGACAGTTGCAGCGGTATATGGCTGCTCGGCGACTGCAATCTCATGCGATGAAATATCCACGTGGGCGCCGAACATCTCCATGACGGATGCGGTGAGCTCGACATACGGACGAGAAATCAACTCACCAGACAGTGACAGCTTCAGTCCCCCATCGAGAGTTGGTCCGACCATCATGAGAGCTGAAATGAACTGACTTGACATAGATGCATCAATTTCAAGTTCACCTCCACTCAGCGGCCCCTGAATGTCAAGCGGTAATCCCCCATTCGAATCTCGAATATCGGCACCCAATGAGCGAAGGGCGCTGATGAGAGGACCGAATGGACGCTGACGTAGCCGTTCACCACCATCAATCCGTATCTCACACTCAGCAGTTGCCACTAGTGCGGTGAGGAAACGAGATGTGGTTCCCGCCAGACCTGCGTTCAAATCTGCCGACCGTAGGGGTTGCTGGCGGGTGATCTTCGCCTCCGAGCCTGCACGATCAACTGACAGGCCGAGTTCACTGAGGCCGATCAACATTGCCTCGGTGTCATCTCCTGAAGGCAAATTGGTAAGTGTTGAAGTACCAGAACTCAGCGCCGCACAAACAAGTGCTCGGTTCGCCACACTCTTTGATCCAGGGACACTGACGGTTGATCTGAATGGTTGCGCGATGGGCGTGCAGGTGTAGATCATGTCAACGATGAAACGGTTGGGCGGAATCCGCGAGCGATCAGACCGCCGCGAAAGATGTCCACAACCGAAGAATCTACGAGTACCACAGCCACTCCCCGATTTCCCTCGGCGAGGTGTACGACCTCAAAATTGGCTATGTTCACGCCGAGTTCTGCGGCGAGAGTAAACACCTCGGCTGCAGCTCCGGTTCGGTCAGGAATACGAATACGAACCTCTGAGAGCGAGGCCGGGTCAGTGACGCGGCCTGGCAAGTTCGCTCTGGCCTCACGAGCCTTTTGTAACATCGATTTAAGAGGCGCTCGCTCGTCGGTTGAAATCAGATCCCTGACATTCGTCAGCGCTGCGTTGAGATCATCGATCGCTTCAATAATGGCAACGCGGTTCTCGTGACAGATATCAATCCAAATGGTTGGTGATCCGCTGGCAATTCGGGTCATATCTCTAAACCCACCCGCAGCAAGTCTGAGCAAGGATGCATGCTCCTCAGAGCGATCTTTTGCCAACGACATCAGTGATGCAGCGGTGAGGTGTGGGAGGTGGCTGACAACTGCTACGAGCCGATCATGTTCGCTTGGGTCGAGAGCCACAACCTCCGACCCCAACTCTCGTACTAACCCAGCTATTGAGGCGAAGAGATCATCATTGACATCTCGACCCGGCGTGAGAACCCAAATCGCACCATCAAACATCTGCGGGTCAGCTCCATCGAGACCTTCAAGTTCGCTACCTGCCATTGGGTGTCCACCAATAAAACGGGGGTCATCAATAGCCCCGCAAATCGGGCCCTTTACCGATCCGACATCAGTCACAAGTCCGGCGGTCGTGGCCAACATTTCAGTCACTACATCGATACTCGCAGTGACCGGAACCGCCACAAAGGTGACGTCCGCATCAGGGTCCAAATCGCCCTTGGAGATGATATTTTCCGCAAGCGCCCGTTCGACGACCTCGACGTTCACGTCACTACCGCAGACGACCCATCCCCTTGATTGAAGAGCCGACGCGACCGAACCTCCAATAAGGCCGAGGCCGACCACATTTGCGATGCGAGGTTGTGCGCGTTGACTCACGGGCGTTGAGCGTACCGTTCTAGACCACAGGCTTTACTGAGTTCGATGACTTCTGTGGTATCGAGAACTCTCCACTGGCCTGGTGACAGCTTGTTGTCACGTATCGGTCCGATCCGAATTCGCACAAGCCGCTCAACAGGATGACCGACGGAGTCAAACATGCGACGCACCTGCCGATTCCGGCCCTCATGAATCACGATTCGAACAACTCCGGGTTCAGGTTGGGACACCTTCGCTGGAGCGGTCAGGCCATCGTCAAGTTCTACGCCCTCCCGTAACTCGCGAAGTGCTCCGGAGGCCAGAGACGACCTGAGTTGCACGAGATATTCCTTTTCGACACCCTTTGATGGATGGGTAACAGCGTGGGTGAGGTTGCCATCATTGGTGAGAATGAGGAGGCCCTCGGTTTGTAGGTCTAGCCGCCCCACCGAATGAAGACCTGCGTGCTGAGGAACCAAATCAAACACGGTCGGGCGACCCTGTGGATCTGACGATGTTGTCACTACTCCCTCAGGTTTATTCAGCAAAAAGTACGTCAGGTTCGGCTTAATGCCGATAGGTGCACCGTCGACAGCAACCACGTCTTCGTCGACGTTGACCCGCCGACCTAGTTCTGCAACCTGTCCGTTGACCGTTACGCGACCCTCAGAAATCAGAATTTCGCAGGTACGACGGCTGCCCCAACCACGCTGGGCAAGAACTTTCTGCAGACGCTCTCCCTCAGATGCGACTTCAGAGTCATCGAGGTACCAGGGAACGTCGTCGGGCATCTCAGGACACGGTGGGTTCTGAAGGAGGCTCGATGCGGAGTCCGTGCTCGAGCGCCTCCACAACGTCGGCATCGGGAATAAATTCAGCGATCGAGGGAAGATCGTCGAGACTCGCTATGCCGAGCTTCTCGCAAAAGGTAGCGGTTGTCCCGTACAGAATCGCCTGACCAGGGCCATCATCGTTTCCTACCGCGTCGATGTATCCCCTCGCCATCAACGTTCTCAACACGCCGTCAGGGTCAACTCCGCGAATTGACGCAATCTGTCCTCTACTGATTGGCTGTTTGTAGGCGATGATTGCAAGCGTTTCTAAGGCGGCCCCTGAAAGACGTGCCCGCTGTTCGTCGAGCAAAAAGCGCTCGACGTAAGGGGCAAATTCGGCGACTGACTGGTAGCGGAAGCCACCCGCAACCTCAACCAGTTCAAATCCGGAGTTTCTCGAGCGGTACTGCGCTGCTAGTTCTTCACAGGCCGATTCAATCTCTGCAAGAGGACGTTCGAGCAGCTGCGCAAGCAGTTCTGCCGAGACCGGTTCAACGGCAACCATCACGATCGCCTCAATCGCAGCGTGAGCGGTCTGTTGTGTTACCTCAGTCATGATTATCCCTCGTAGTCATCGATTGCGAGTATGGAGAGGTCTGTCTCTTCGTTGCCGATCCATACGACATCAATCTCACCAAATTGTGTGAACTGCTCGATTTCGACGATGCCTTGCTTAAACAACTCGAGCACTGCAAGAAATCTCACAATGACCTCAACTCGTTCGACAAGGTCAGCGGTGAGTCGCTTGAAGTTGATACGGCCAATGACCGGAAGTTCAGCAAGTAATTCAGCAACTGCTTCGGCCACCGTGACACGAATCGGCGATACATGAAAGAGATCGACCACAGGCTCCGGTTTGGGGGTTAATGCCCTAATTGCTGCACTCTGCAGCCGTCGAATCGAGGTTCCCTCGAGCAAATCGGGCATGAGGCCCGCAAAACGTTCGTCGGCGCCAGTTCGGCGTGGAAAACAGAGGTCAGCCTGTTCGGACAGAGCATTCAGTACTTGAGCAACGTCTTTAAAGGTCTTGCATTCAAGCAGTCGGGCGAGCAACAAGTCGCGTTCAGACCACAGCGCAAGTTCCTCGTCGAGGTCGCCATCATCATGACCGGGTAGAAGCCGTCGAGTCTTCAGCTCGACAAGAGTGGCCGCGATGAGAAGAAATTCGGTTGCTACCTCGAGATCAAGCGCTTGGAGTCTCTCGACCTCTGCGAGATAGGCATCGACAATGCGGGCGAGGTCAACTTCGTAGAGATCGATCTGCTCTTTCAAAATGAGCTGCAACAAAAGGTCAAATGGCCCCTCGTACACCGGTGTCTCGACAGCAAACGCCACGACTCTACGCTAGTGCCCGCAACCGTTCCTTTACTGCGACCCTTCACCGATAACCTGTCGTCGTGACCAGGGTTCTTTCGTGTATCCAGCCAACCGGAGATGTCCATCTCGGTAACTATTTGGGGGCACTTCGCAACTGGGTAAGCGGTCAACACGATAAGGACGTGTTTCACGGGATTGTTGACCTCCACGCTCTAACTGTGACTACGCAGTCGGGTGTGGTCGGAGAATCAACGGTCAGTCTCGCCGCCATGTTGTTTGCGATTGGACTCGACCCTGACGTAGCAACAATTTTTGTTCAAAGTCATGTTCCTGAGCACTCCCAATTGGGCTGGGTCATGGAGTGCACAGTTTCATACGGCGAGCTCTCGCGTATGACGCAATTTAAGGACAAGTCGGCAAAACGGGAGACGGATTTTGTTGCCGCTGGTCTCTTTACATATCCGGCACTCCAAGCTGCAGACATTTTGCTCTACGACGCCAATGAGGTGCCGGTGGGCGATGATCAGCGACAACACATCGAAATCACACGCGATATTGCGATGCGGTTCAACGGTCGCTTTGGTGAGACCTTTGTCATCCCAGAAGCCGTGACTCCGGCTGCCGGTGCGAGAGTGATGGATCTTCAGGCGCCGACATCAAAGATGTCTAAATCAACAGATTCTGAGGCTGGATGCGTCTTTTTGCTAGATGAACCAAAGGCAATCGAGAAGAAGTTCAAACGCGCAGTGACCGATTCAGATTCAGAGGTTCGTTACGACGTTGCCCAAAAACCTGGTGTATCTAACCTTCTCGATATTCTCGCAGCCGCAGGAGGTGGAACGCCTAAAGACCTCGCTGACAGCTATGCGCAATATGGGCCATTGAAGGCCGATGCTGCAAGCGCCGTGATTTCAATGCTTGAACCAATCCAGCAGCGCTATCGCGAACTTATGGCTGATCGTGGCGAACTTCATCGCCTTCTCAATGTCGGGGCAGAGCGCGCCCAGGAGCAAGCCGCTGCAACGTTGCACCGTGCATACGAAGCCATTGGGCTTCTCCCCCGCTGAGTCCGAGATGTCAGCGGTCGAGCGCAAACGTGTCGACCGGACCCTCTTTCGACTCGCCCTCCCTGCGCTAGGCACCCTCGCGGTTGAACCGTTGTACGTGGCGACCGACACGGCGATCATTGGCCGCGTCGGGTCAAATGAACTGGCAGGACTTGCCGCTGCGGCGACAGTTCTTGCTCTTGTCGTGGCCGGAACGAATTTCCTTGCGTATGGCACTACGGAGCGGGTAGCGAACGCAAAAGGGGCGAGCGATGTTGATCGGTCAACTTCGTTTGCTCGACACGCGCTATTGCTGGGAGCGTTGATTGGCATCTTCGCGTGTGTTGTTCTGGTATCGCTAGCAGACAATTTGATCTCTCTATTGGGTGCTGGTGATGAAGTCTCGGAACATGGAACTCGTTATCTCTCGATCGCTGCATTTGGCCTTCCAGCCGTCGTGCTGATGATTGCTGCACAAGGTGTCTTGAGAGGCCACTCTGATTATCGCCGACCGTTTGTGGTGCTCATGGTCAGCAATATTCTGAATGCCGCTATTGAAATTCCACTCGTCTTGTGGGCGGGTTGGTCGATCGCTGGATCTGCATTATCAACAGTGATAGCTCAGTACGTGGGCGCAATTTGGCTTGTCGCTATTTGCCGACCGTTCCTTGGCTTGAATCGCAAGTTTTCGTTTCAGCGCACCATTGCGGTTGACCTGTTGCGGGTCGGTCGTGATCTGGGTATTCGGGTCAGCTCGATGTTGGCAGTGTTCACTGCTTCAACGGTGCTTGCCGCAAGGAGTGGCGACGACGTGCTCGCCGCTCATCAAATTGTGAACGGAACCTTTCTACTGTTGGCACTTTGTCTCGATGCAATCTCGATTCCTGCGCATACGTTGCTCGGCGAATCGACAGGCTCGGGACAGCGATCAACACAATCGCTCATTGCGAGCCGGGTGTATTTCTGGAGTGCGATGATTGGACTCGGAATTGCTGCTCTACTCTTCGTGTTTGCTGGTCAATTGCCGCTGCTCTTCACTTCTGATGAGGTTGTTCGTAATGCTGCATCACGGGGCCTCCAACTTCTTGCCATCGCGCTGGTACCAGGAGCAATCGCCTTTGGTGGTGACGGAATTTTGATTGGGCTTTCAGACAACAGATTTTTGGGAATTGCAGCATTTGCCCACACGGTGCTGATGGCTGGGGCTCTGTTGTTTTCTGAGGTGCGGCAAGGGCCAGGTCTTGCGGCTATTTGGGCGCTTCTCGGAGGTTGGATGACCGTCCGTGCGGTCACTGTGGTGCTTCGAAGTCGCGCCTTGCTCCGCGCCTAGGTCTTCTACAGATCATCTGCATGTCGAAGATGCATGCTCCATTCACCTTCCCCGCACGCGGTACGTATGGTTTCCTCAGAGCTGTTCACCGAAAGAAGGAGATCTTTGCCGATCGTCTCGTGATCGTGGTAGCGCCTAAAACGTTTGGTTCGCGGCCCGACAACCGTTGCAACTACCCGTTGAAGCGTATTGAGGTTTGACGCGACTTTGCCAACATCATGAAGAAGTACTCCGGCATGAACCTCTTTTGGCGCGTCCGGTGCGACACGACGAAATCGCTGCAACACCATGAGTGAATGAGCCATGTCGGATTGGCACATCTGGCTCCACAATCGGTACTCATCGGCTGAGAGAATGGCTTGGACATTGTTGACATCATCCTCGGAAACTGCTGGTGGACGAAGTGAGTACCACGTTCTGCGAGCGAGATGTCTGATGTTCATCACGAGGCTCGCCTGGCCCTCGGATGCGCGGAGAGATATGCATCCCAAAGTCGCTCTTGACTGACACGTGTGTACAGCTGTGTCGTAGAGATCGTTGCATGGCCAAGGATTTCCTGAACGACACGCAAGTCAGCGCCGTGATCTAGGAGGTGGGTCGCACACGAATGACGAAGCACATGCGGAGAGAGGTGGTCTGTAATTCCAGCGCGCTCACCAGCTTGCTTGATAACAAGCCAGATTCCTTGACGAGAAATCCGCCCACCGCGCCGATTGAGAAAAACAGCCTCGGCATCATCACGGCGCCTCCATTGTCGAGGAACCAGTAAAGGACGACCCTGTGGCCCGTACCAGTCGTCGAGCGCAGCTACAGAAGATGACCCAAACGGGACAATTCTCTCCTTCTGGCCCTTTCCAAAAAGTCTCACGAGTTGGCTGTCGAAATCAATATCTGAGGTTGAAAGAGTGACTATTTCGCTCACCCGTGCGCCGGTGGCGTACATCAATTCAAGTATCGCCCGATCGCGCCGTGATAACGGGTCGCCCGCCGAACACGACTCGATGAGGCGGATGACGGAATCTTCATCTAAAGGTTTTGGAATTCCTGATGGAATTTTGACCCCATCGAGACGACCTGTTGGATCGTCAGATCTGATTCCTTCGCTGACAAGGAAGCGATGAAACATTCGAATGGCGGCAAGATTTCGCGCTACTGACGTTGCCGCTGCACCCTCGGATTCACGCGTGGTAACGAACGCAGCAATTCGGTCGTCATCGACATCATGAAACGTTTGCTCAGAGCGATTGAGAAATTCGACGTATCGCAGAAGATCACGTCGATACGCCGCAACGGTGTTAGCGGTTCTGCCACGCTCGGATGTCAACCAAAGCAGAAAATCCTCAACCTCTAGCGGCAGGAGTGAACCATTCACATTGATTGCCTTTACCTGCTTGCGGAATCTTGATCTGTCATCATGCGATCGGCGAGGAGAAGCAACACGACAGTTTTCGCGTCATTGACCTCTCCCCTGTCAACCATTGAAAGCGCATCTTTGAGAGGAATGTGAATGGTCTCCATGAATTCCTCCTCTGGCCCCTTGCGGTCAGATGGTCCTTGAACGCAGTTCGTCGCGATAAACAACTCTGTTACCGCATCGGTCATACCAGGAGAGGGCTTGAGGGAAAACACATGCTCTAGGTCGCCCGCAATTAGGCCAACCTCTTCAATGAGTTCACGGTGTGCTGTCTGTTCAACCGGCTCGCCAGGGATATCTCGCATGCCGGCTGGAACCTCGTATAGGTACTCGCCATAGGTGGGACGAAACTGCCGGATGAGAACAACCGAAGGTACGCCTTCAGGATCGAACAACAACGGAAGCGCAGCAACTGATCCGGGTGATCTGACCACATCTCTCGTGAACTCAGCACCATGTGGATCTTCGAACGACCCAATGACCAAGTCCCAGACACCACCCTTATGGACAAGTTGGTCTCGGAGATGACGGAATTCCGCCATTACTTCACGCCCGCGGAACTCTTTTCGACTCGTTCAGCTCGATCAATTGCAGCACCAATCAAATCACGGAACAGCGGATGCGGTCTGTCAGGTCGACTCTTGAATTCAGGATGAGCTTGAGTTGCCACCCAGAACGGATGGTCAGGGAGCTCTATGAACTCAACGAGACGCCGATCGGGAGACACGCCACTGCAAACGAGACCCGCTTCCTCTAGACGCGATCGATACGCAGGGTTGAACTCGTAACGATGGCGGTGGCGTTCACTCACCACGGGCTCACCATATGAGGCGTGCACTTTTGATCCTGGTGTCAGCACTGCGTAGTACGCACCCAGTCGCATCGTTCCGCCCAATTCGGTCACTTCGCGCTGATCGTGCATCAGGTCAATCACAGGATGACGTGATGATGCCTCAAATTCGGTTGAGTTGGCCTCATCAAGGCCAGCAACGTCTCGAGCAAATTCAACAGTCATTGCATGTAAGCCGAGACACAGACCAAGACAAGGGATGTTGTGCTCTCTTGCATGACGAGCGGCCGCAATCTTGCCTTCAAATCCTCGAGAACCGAAGCCACCTGGAATGACAAGTCCATCGATGTCGGAAAGTCGCCCCTCTCCAAGAAGACCTTCAACGTCCTCGGCCTGGATCCAGTCAATTTCGACCTTTGCCCCGTGGTGGAAACCGGCATGTTTGAGACTCTCCACAACAGAGAGGTAGGCATCTTGCAATTGCACGTACTTGCCAATCAGGCCGATGCGAACCGGCTTCGTTGCTGCTTCAACAGTCTGAACGAGGTCGTTCCACGAACTGAGATCAATTTCAGTGTCGTCGACCCGGAGGATGTCAAGGCATACAGAGTCCAAACCTTCATCATGAAGCAAAAGCGGCAACTCGTAAATATTCCCCACATCGAAGGCATTAACGACCGCTCGCTCATCGACATCACACATATTCGAAATCTTGTGCTTAAGTTCGGTTGAAAGAGGAGCTTCACTACGGCAGACGATGACGTCAGGTTGAATACCGCGGCTTCGTATTTCGGTTACCGAATGCTGGGTCGGCTTGGTCTTCTGCTCGCCGGCTGGACCTATAAAAGGAACCAACGTCACGTGGATGTAGCACACATTGTCCCGGCCAGCATCTTTTCGAAACTGGCGAATCGCTTCAAGGAACGGAAGAATTTCGATGTCACCAACGGTTCCCCCAACCTCTGTGATGACGACATCAACATCGTCCGTCGACACTCGCTCGATCCGGCGTTTGATCTCGTCGGTGATATGCGGGATGACCTGGACCGTCTTGCCGAGGTAATCCCCTTTGCGTTCTGCAGCCATCACAGCTTGATAGATCGAACCTGTCGTTGCGTTCGAACTACGGGTAAGCGGTTCGTCAATGAAACGCTCGTAGTGGCCGAGGTCAAGATCTGTTTCACCACCATCGTCGGTAACGAACACCTCGCCATGTTCGTACGGGTTCATGGTTCCTGGGTCAAGGTTGATGTACGGATCAAGCTTTTGCATGGTGACACGCAACCCGCGCATCTTAAGTAAACGACCGAGGGAACTGGCGGTCAAACCCTTACCGAGCGAACTGACCACACCACCCGTGACAAAAATATGCTTGGGCAATTGGTCCTCCGTCCCTATCGAGCCCACACTCGTTGCTGACGGAATAACACCATACCTCGGATCGGGTCCCTATCGTGACAATCTCATTGGTTGAGTAATCGCCGTGCGACAGAAACCGATTCATCGTCGTCGGATCCTGTCAACATGCGCGCAATTTCATGCTCGCGATCTGGACCCGCAACATATGAGATGGTGGAGACTGGATGGTCGCCACGGCGCTCTTTTGTGACGGCTATGTGCGAATGAGCCGTTGCAGCGACCGTCGCGAGATGAGTAACAACCAGAATTTGGCGACCCGCTGAGGCCGTTCGAATTGCGTTTGCAATTGAATCGCCCGCCGAGGCGTCAACACCCGAGTCGATTTCGTCGAACACGACACAACCAGTGCTATTTCGGCGCCCGACCGCAAGATCGAGTGCGAGCATGCACCGAGCGGTTTCGCCTCCAGAGGCGATTTTCCCAAGAGGGCGCAGTTCATCGGACCCATTTGGTGAGAACACAAACTCAACTTCTCCCCCGTCAAGACCTTCGATGCGTGTATCAAATCGCGCAAATGGCATACCCAGTGCTGAAAGGTGTTTCGTCACCGACTCTGAGAGACGTGGTGCCAATTCAAGACGCTGCCTTTTTAGTTCTGCTGCCGATATTGCATAATCCGCTTCCGCGGTCAGAAGTGCAGATTCAAGCAATTGGAACCGCTCATCGTGTTGTCGCAGTAGTTCAATTTCTTGAACAAGATTGTCTCGGAATGAAACTACGTCATTAAGTGTCTCTCCGTATTTCCGACACAGCGTTCGGAGATCGCTGATTCTTTCCCGCACCCGGGTCAATCGGATTGGGTCGTCATCAATTGATGACACTGTGTCTCGAACAGTGCTTGAAATGTCGCCAAGCTCCGCGAGAACCCCATCAAGCCGTTCGGCGAGATCTCCAAACGTTTCGATCTGTTGAAGATCTCTCACGAGCGATCGCAGATGGTCGTCATTGGCCAACGTCTCTAACACCTTGTTGCCAAGGCTCTGAATCTGGTCAACATCGCTCAGCAACTTCTCTTCGCTCGTGAGATCGTCAAGCTCGCCTTCACGAGGCGATACCGAGTCGATTTCTTGAAGCTGATATTCCAAGAAATCCAGTTCACGCTGCCGTTCGGCCGCGCTACCGCCGAGAGTCAGCATTTCAGCCCGCACAGCCGCCACTTCGCCAGCACAATGGTCGACCGACTCTCGAGAAAGTTTGCCAAATGCATCAAGCAGATCTGAGCGAACACGCGTGACGGCGAGCTTATGTTGCTCGTGTTGCCCATGGATCTCGATCAAGGCCGCTGCGGTCTCCGCTAGAGCATGAGCAGTTGATGGCCGACCGTCAACATACGCCCGAGATCTTCCATCTCTCGGAATAACCCGTGAGAGAACATGTTCAGCGCTCCGACCATCTTCATCTCGAATCTCTATTCGCAGGTCGACACGGGCCTCGTCGCACCCCTCACGCACGACTTCAGCCTCGCTACGTGCCCCACACGCCATTGAAAGAGCCGATAGCAACACGCTCTTTCCGGCACCGCTTGCGCCGGTGATCGCAGTAACTCCAGAATCAAATAACACCGTCGCACGCTCGATGACGACAAAGTTCTCGATATGAAGTTCGCGAATCATGTCATCGATCGAAGAGGCTGAATTTTTCTTTAAGAATTTGGTGATAGCGATGCTCGCCAAACCGAATAAATGAGGCGGTATGAGCCGCAGGTTGACAGGTCACGCGCGCTCCATCGTCAAGATCTGCAACCGTCGAACCATCAACGACGAGTGCTGCAGAACGGTGGCCGGTCACCTCAATATCAACAACTTCTGACGGATCGAGTACGAGACTACGGTCGAACAGCATGTGAGGAGCCACCGGTGTAACAAGCATGGCTCGGTGCCGTGGAGAAACAATTGGCCCGCGAGCAGAAAGCGAGTACGCAGTCGACCCGGTTGGGGTTGACACGATAAGACCGTCTGCCGCGTACGAGGTGAATGCGCTTCCATCGATGATAAGAGTGAGACGCACCGTGTTTCCGGACTGACGCTTTTCAACGACTGCTTCGTTTAATACGGACCATGAACCGAGGTCGGTCCCTTGTGCAGAGCGTGCGGAAACCGCCAGCATCATGCGATGCTCAGCGCTCCACCCCCCAAGATCTGGCCCTTGGGAAAATCGATCGAGGGCACCTGGTAACCCCTCTCCTTCTACCTCTGTGAGGTACCCGAGATTTCCGAGGTTGACACCAAGAATTGGCACGGGCGCACCGGCGAGAAGCCTGACCGCCCGCAGAACCGTTCCGTCCCCGCCAAGACACAGCGCCAAATCAGCTTCAGAGGGACTGCCGACAAACGGCGGAATTCCACTGGCAGAAAGTGCGTCAATATCACTCTCGCCGAGGCCGCAGGTATGACCACGTTGATTGAGCCAGGCGAACGCCTCTTGCGCCAATTCAATGGCTCGAGGTTGTTGGTGGTGCCCAGCAATCAGAACCTTCATGAGATCACTGTCGCCCCTTCTGGCGCCCTGAGAATAAGAAGGAACTCTCGGTTGCCGTCGGCGCCATGAACTGGACAATCCATAACACCTATCGTGTCACAGCCAAGCGCTTCGAATGTGGTGCGAACACGATCTATCGCCAATTGTCTGTCCTCATCACGCGAAACAACTCCCTTACCTGCAGACACGATTTCTCGACCAACTTCAAACTGTGGTTTTACAAGAAGCACCATTGACGCCTCGGCGGCGCACAGCCGCACAAGTGCCGTTGAGACCGTCGTGAGAGAAATAAAGGACAAATCAGCTACTAAGACATCAAATAACTCGCCCTCATATTGTTCGGCGAATTGCCGAATATCTGTGCGTTCAAGTGAGATCACCCGCTCATCGGTGAGCAAGCGTTGGTGAAGTTGACCGCGACCAACATCAACTGAGAGGACAGATTTCGCTCCGTGCTGCAAGAGGCAATCAGTGAAGCCTCCGGTGGATGACCCACAGTCAATTGTTCGGGCACCTCGAGATGCATCGGCGAGAAAAGGATGTGCTTCAAAGGCAGCAAGCAACTTGTCTCCACCGCGTCCGACAAATCGGGCGGGAGGCCCCTCGAGGGAAAGCGATTCGCTTGGTGACACCAACCTCGAAGCCTTGTCGGCGATAGTTCCCGCTACCCGTACGCGACCACCCGAGATGGCCTCAGCTGCTGCGGTGCGACTCGAAACCAGACCACGACGAACCAGCTCACTGTCGAGACGACGACGCTGCTGGGCCATCAGCTCGTACCTGAAAAGAATCGGACTGCATCTGAAAGAGATGCCGCTCGCTGCCATACCGGAACAGAGGAATCATCAGGGGCAACGCCACTTGAGACGGCAATAAAACGGCAGCCAAGTTGTACGGCGAACTGACCATCGGTGCTGTACCGATCACCGATCATCACCGAATGTTGCGGATCAAACACACCGCCAAGGGAATTCTTGACGGCAGCCGCCATTGCTTGATTCGGTTTTCCAGCAAGGACTGCTGTTACACCTGAGGCGGCTTCAACAGCCGCCAAAATGGATCCTCCACCGGGCGCTTCGCCGTCAGCAGTTGGGAATGTGACATCAGAATTCGTTCCAATGAGTCGAGCGCCGTTTCGAACCGCTCTCGCTGCCCTGTCAAGCCTGTAGTAGTCGAATTCGGTGTGTAGACCAACGATGACCGCATCAATCTGATCAACCGCAGAGTTGTCAGTGTTGGCGACAGGAACGGCACCAGCGCCTCTGACCGCCTGCTCGACGCCTTCCCCAGCACAAATCAGAACACGCTCACCTTTGTTGACGAGCGTGGCTGCAGCTTGAGCGCTGGTAATGATCTGGTCATAGTGCGAAACACCGGCCTCTGAAAGGCGGTTGAGATAGGACGAAGCCGGCTTGTTCGAGTTGTTGGTAACAAACCAGATTGAACTCCCCATCTCTTGAATTTGAGTGATCGCCTCGGCGGAGCCTTCAATGAGATTTGACCCGCTCCAGACCACGCCATCGAGGTCGCAGATCACGTGCTGAAATCTCTCCACGCAACTTGTGTACCACGGAAAGAAAGGAAAATCTCTATTCGCGTGGCAGAGTTTGGGTATGCCAATTTTTCGCCCCTTTCACGGCCTCAGATTTAACGCCGAAGTCTTCGCTGAGTCAGTCGCTCCGCCGTATGACGTTCTCAGTCTGGATGATGTTCGGAAATTGCGTGCATCATCCGCAACAAACGTGACGTGGGTTGATGTTCCGCTCGCAGAGGATGGAGAAGACCCGTACCAAATTGCTGCCGAAACCATGACCAAATGGTGCAGTTCTGGCGTTCTGACACGTGATGAGTTGCCTTCATTCACGGTGTACCGAATGACCTTCACCGATGAATCGGGAACCGAGCGCACAATCAGTGGAGTAATCGGTGCACTTGAGGTTGTACCTGAGGGCGCGGGCGGCGTCCTACCCCATGAAAGAACTACTCCTAAAGCGAGTACCGACCGTTTGGATCTCACGATTGCGACCAATGCGAATCTTTCACCCGTCTGGGGCCTCTCTCGAGCGTCGGGTCTCAGCGCTCTTCTTGAAACACCAGGGGAATATTTGGGCCGGGTAACGATTGATGGCGTAACTCATACCGTCGAGCGTGTCAGCGAGCCCGACCGTGTCGCCGAGATCGAGAAATTAGTAAGTGACGCCGATGTTCTCATCGCCGACGGGCACCACCGATACGGCGTTGCGCGACAATTCCGCTCGCATGTTGAACAGCATTCACTCAACATGTCAACCGATGCGTCTACGACCATGGTGTTCGTCAATGAAATGAGCCCTGAACAGTTGGCTATTGCGGCAATTCATCGTCTCTACACCGACGTCGACCTCAATGTGTTGAAAGACACCCTATTGAAGTCGTACAGGTCGGTTGGGAGGGTTCCCGCAAGCCAACATGCACTAGAAGAAATGGCTCGTAACTGCGCTGTTGCACTGGTTACCGACGCCGACGAGGTCGAGCTCTTTACGCCTCGAGAAGACGCCGAACTGGGTGATCGTGATCTAGATGGAGCCCGCTTGGAGCAGGCGTTTGCTGGTCTCTCCCACACCGTGACGTATCAACACGGTGTTGATCACGTGGTCGAGGCTGTGCACTCGGGCACGGCTGTTGCAGGCATCCTGATTAGACCTGTTCCATTTGATGAAATCGTAAGAACGGCAGAGAGAGGCGATCTCATGCCTCCAAAATCAACGTTCTTCACACCGAAACTTCTCACTGGTCTAGTGATCCGTCAGATGGAACAGGACTAATGAAACATCAGGTTCGCGAGGCTTGAAAAATTCCCTCAATCGAGGCATCGAGCATTGCGTCGAACTCTTCATCGCTCTGGTCTGCGTGTAGACCCTCGGTGAGAGCACGAGAGAAACTCGCTATGACCCCTCGATTCCGACTCAGACGCTCGTTGGCATCGTCACGGCTGTATCCACCCGATAGGGCCACGACTCTCGCGACTGATGGATGGTCGACGAACACGTCATACAGCCCGTCAACCTCAGGAAGCGTCAACTTCAACATCACAGGCGACGCAGGATCCACATTGTTGAGCCCAGCCAAAATCTCCTGGCGCAGGATCTCTTCAGCCTCAGCTTTGTCAGGAGCGTGAATGTCGACCTCAGGCTCAATAATTGGCACGAGACCTGCGGAAAGAATTTGCTGGCCAATTTCGAACTGCTGAGCGACAACAGCCGCTACCCCAGCGGAATCTGCGCTTGCAATGACGGAGCGCATCTTTGTGCCAAAGATCCCAGCCCCAACAGCACGGTCTAAAAGCGAAGCGAGATCCGGCATCGCTTTCATCATCTGAACGCCATTTGAAAGATCTGCAAGCCCCTTGTCAATCTTCAAAAATGGGACGACGCGCTTCTGCTCCCACAAATAGGTGGCGGTCGGAAGACCCGCCACCTCGCGGTCCATGGTCATCTCAAACAAAATTGCACCAAGTACGCGATCTCCACTAAACGCAGAAGACAGCATGATCCTCGAACGCATTGCGTGCATCATGTCGAACATTTCCTCTTCGCTCGACCAAGACCCATCGGCAATTCCGTAGAGCCCGAGAGCCTTGGGCGTGCTTCCGCCACTTTGATCAAGCGCAGCAATAAAGCCATCATCTTCTCGAACACGTAGTAGTTGCTCTTGACGCATGATTTCTCCTGTGTGAATTGGGTCAGTCGGCTCGAGGTAAGACTCGGATTCCAAGATCGCTTAGAACACTGTCGTCCACCGGCAGTGGAGATTTTGTCATAGGGTCAGCGCCACTCTGTGTCTTTGGATAGGCAATGACCTCTCGGATGTTGTCCTCACCAGCAAGAATTGCCGTAAGACGATCAAGGCCGAAGGCGAAACCTCCATGAGGTGGAGCCCCGTAGTCGAATGGTCGAAGGAAGAATCCAAACTTGCTATCCGCCTCTTCCTCACTGATGCCAAGCGCAGTGAAAACTCGCCGCTGTAGCTCGGGTTCGTGAATTCGAATGGAACCTGAACCGAGTTCCCATCCATTGAGGACAAGGTCGTACGCAATTGAGCGAACAGAAAGTGGGTCGGACTCAATACGGTCGACGTCATCGGGATGTGGGCGGGTAAACGGATGGTGACCCGGACGGGGATTACCAGAAACCGGATCTACGCCTACGAACAATGGAAATTCAACTACCCACACGTACCGGTAAGGACCTTCATGCACAGGTGGCCGGCCAATGTCGTTCCTTAAGGTTCCCAGGACTTCACAAGTGGTCGCCCACTCGTCAGCCACAATGAGAATCAGATCGCCTTCAGACGCCCCCATTGCGTCACGAACACTGGCAGTTTCTGCCTCACTGAGGAATTTGGCCACTGGCGAATCAAAACCCTCAGACGTCACCTTGAGCCAAACAAGTCCCTTGGCGCCGATGCCCTTTGCCCGGTCAGTGAGCTTGTCGAGCTGGTTTCGGCCGTAATCAGACGCAGCTCCAGGGACGAGAATTCCTTTGATTGAATCTGCACCAGAAAACGCCTTGAACTCGGTCTGTGAAAAAATGTCGGTGAGTTCCACCAACTCCATTCCAAAGCGGAGATCTGGTTTGTCGACACCAAACCTGTTCATTGCGTCGTGCCACGTAATGCGTTCTATTGCGGGCGGACGCTCGCCGAGTACGGCTTCGGCTGCGGACAGCACTGCATCACCAACTGCGTCGAGTACGTCGTCTTGGTTGACGAATGACATTTCCATGTCGAGTTGCATGAATTCGTATTGACGATCAGCACGAAGATCTTCATCACGAAGGCAACGTGCAATCTGGTAGTAACGATCGGTGCCACCGACCATCAGAAGTTGCTTAAACAACTGTGGCGACTGTGGGAGAGCGTAAAACTCGCCCGGAGACTTACGGCTTGGAACGAGAAACTCTCGAGCACCTTCAGGAGTTGACGGCACCAGCATCGGCGTCTCGACCTCGACGAATCCCTGACGTTCCATCGAAGTGCGAACTGCGCTGTTCACTGACGCTCGGATACGGAGGTTTCGCTGCATCCGTGTCCGACGAAGGTCTAGATATCGGTACTGCAGGCGAACGTTCTCATCGACGTCATTTGCCCGCTCGTCAATGGAGAACGGTGGTGGATCAGCTCGTCGCAAAATCTCGACTTCGCAGTCACCAACTTCCACTTCGCCTGTCGGTAGAGATTCGTTGACGGTTCCATCAGGCCGAGCTCGGACGACACCTGTAATCCTCACGACATATTCAGATCTGACATCAACATTGTTGTTGATCACGCACTGCAAGATCCCGCTGTGATCTCTGAGGTCGACGAAGGCTAGGTGCTCACCGTGTTCGCGACGACGACCAACCCACCCGCAAACTGACACTTGAGTTCCAATGTCTGCACTGCGAAGCTCTCCGCAAAGATGTGTGCGCATGGACGTAGCGCTGACACCTGAATTTGGGGTATTCATTACTCTGCTCCTTGCAGGGATGACAATCGTGAATTCAACGAGGACATCAACTCAGATCTTGAAACAGATACCTGATCGGCGTCTGACCGTAGATCGCGAATAACTGCGGTCTCTGTTCGATGCTCATCTTCGCCAACGATCACAGCGAACCGCGCACCGCTTCTATTGGCGGCTTTCATCTGGGCTTTCATGCTTCGGCCATCCCAACTACGTTCGGTTCGAATGCCACTCGCACGCAACTGAGTGCAAATCTCGAGCGCGGCACGGCCTCCACAAACATCAACCACGAAGACATCCGCTGATTGATCGGATGCAGAGAAGACTCCCTCATCATCACAGGCGAGCAACGTCCGATCAAGACCAATCGCGAACCCTACACCGGGTGTCTCGGGACCCCCGAGGTCGGCAACGAGTCCGTCATAGCGACCTCCGCCACCCAATGCATTCTGCGCCGAGTCGAGCGTCCCACCTCGATATTCAAACGTCGTTCCCCGGTAGTAATCCAGACCACGAACGAGTTTGAGATCAACTGTGTAGGGCACTCCAACTGCAGTCAATCCCTCACAAACCGTCTCAAAATGAATGGCTGCCGCCTCTGACCAGAAACTATTGATCAACGGCGCATCGGCAATTACCGCCGCATCTTCCCCGCGCTTACTGTCAAGCACCCGTAGCGGATTTCGTGCAAGTGTCTGTTGGGATTCGACGGATAGTTCATTGATGCGTTGGAGAAAGTAGGCATTCAGTGCATCAACATAGCGAGCCCGGTCGTCCGGCTCGCCGAGAGAGTTAATTGCAAGTTCAACTTTCGTAAGACCAAGGGACGCAAGGAACGACCATCCAAGTTGGACCACCTCGATGTCAACATAAGGGTCCAGCGAGCCAAGAACCTCGACACCAACCTGATCAAACTGGCGATACCGGCCACGTTGAGGCTTTTCGTAGCGAAAGTTTGGTCCGGAGTACCACGCCTTGAACGGAGTGATTGGCCTGTGTTGTACGAAACTTCGGCAGATGCTCGCCGTTTGTTCTGGGCGCAGGGCAATGTGGCGCTCACCCTTATCGACAAAGTCGTACATTTCTTTAGTAACGACGTCGGTTGCTTCACCCAAACGCGTAAAGACTCCAATGTCTTCTAACAGCGGGGGGATCACTAGCTCGTACCCGGCCATGCCTACAACTGCTTCGAAAGCGTCGACAAAACGCCGCCATCTGGCTGATTCGGGCGCCATGATGTCGCGCATTCCTGGGCTCGTGCTGAATTCGGGCACGTGGCGAGGTTACCGGCAGGAGGAAGGGAGTGCGTTGATCTTTACTGAGATCTAGTGGTCTCCGCCGCCGGGGACGATTCGATACGCGTCGTAGACAGAATTAATCGACTTGATTCGATGGATCACCGTGTGAAGTTGCATCGCATTTGACAGTTCGAATTCAAATCTCATCTTTGCAACCCGATCATCGCCGGTGAGTGTCTCACACGACACGATGTTCACATGGTGGTCGCCGAGAGCATTTGCAACATCTCGTAGGAGATTGGTTCGGTCAAGAGCTACGACTTCGACGCCAGCATTGACGACACCCTGCACGCCGTCGGAGTCCCAATCAACGTCAATTAAACGTGCAGATTGCTCCTCACTCAAGCCAAGAGCGTTCGCACAGTCGGCCCGGTGCACACTGATTCCACGCCCACGAGTCACAAAACCGACAATCTCATCTCCCGGAACAGGGGTGCAGCAACTTGCAAGACGCACCAATAGGTCTTCAAGACCTTCGACGTGCACTCCTGACTCGCTGTCTCTCCTGAGTCGGTGACGAAGAATCTCCTCCGGTGGGGCCTCCGCCATCCTGTCGGGGTTGAAGGCATTGGCCATCCGAAGCGCAACACTGCGAGCCGATTGGTGGCCCTCCCCGATAGCAGCGAGGAAACTATCGAGATCACCTTGAGCCGTTTCTTCAACAATCCGAACGAACTCGTCGTGTGTCCAAACCTGTTGTAGCGGGACTCGCTCGCGCTTGAACTCGTCGGTTAACTCTTCGCGTCCATCATCGATGGCATCAAGTCGCCGCTCACGACTAAACCATTGACGAATTTTGTTGCGCGCTCGGGTGGATACGACAAACGACAACCAGTCTTGTGACGGTGACGCATCCTCAGACTTGGAAGTGAGAATTTCACACGAATCACCGCTCGACAATTGGCTGTCCAGAGCGACGAGGCGCCCATTTACCTTTGCGCCGTAACAGGCGTGCCCCACCTCGGTATGCACCGCGTACGCAAAGTCGATTGGTGTTGACCCAATTGGCAAGGCAACAACACGTCCATTAGGAGTGAAGACATAGACCTCGTCTTGGTCAAGATCTGTTTTGAGTGTCTCCATGAACTGAGAAGGGTCATGGAGCTCGGCCTGCCAATCAACAAGACGGTTAAGCCAATCAATGTCGGAGTCATCACCGGCACTCTTGTACGCCCAATGCGCAGCCACTCCCCACTCGGCTCGCCGATGCATTTCGTCGGTTCGAATTTGAACCTCCATTGGACGCCCGTTTGCGCCAATCACCGTGGTGTGAAGACTCTGGTAGAGGTTGAACTTTGGCATGGCGATGTAGTCCTTAAATCGGCCTACGACGGGACGCCAATTGCCGTGAATACTCCCGAGGGCTGCATAACAGTCTTTGACACTTGGAGCAATGACTCTCACCGCAACAATGTCAAAGATGTCATCGAAGGCGCGTCCTTTCACGACCATCTTTTCGTAAATACTCCAAAGATGCTTCCCTCTCCCGGTCACCTCACACGGCACGCCGGCTTCAGCGAGACTGGTTCTTACTCGTGCGACTGCTTGGGCAACGAAAACGTCACGTTCGGGTGTTCGTTCTGAGACGAGATGATCTAACTCAGCGAATCTCTTTGGATGGAGAGCTGCGAACGACAGATCCTCAAGCTGTTGGCGAACCTCTTGAATTCCCAATCGATGCGCGAGAGGCGCATAAATATCAAGCGTTTCCTGCGCGATTCGGTGCTGACGCTCAGGTGACATCGACGCAATCGTTCGCATGTTGTGCAAGCGATCAGCCAACTTAATAAGGAGCACCCGAAGGTCTTTTGCCATTGCAACCAGCATCTTTCGCATAGTCGCAGCTTGCTGTGCCTCTTTTGAATCGAATTGCAGACGATCGAGCTTCGTAACCCCGTCAACAATTGCAGCGACATCTTCTCCAAAATCACGACGAAGATCCTCAAGAGATAATTCGGTGTCTTCGACCGCGTCATGAAGCAAGGCGGCCGCGAGTGAAACATCATCGAGTCCAAATTCAGCGACGATCTTCGCCACCGCTAAAGGGTGGTGAATGTAGCTTTCGCCACTTGAGCGAGTCTGCGTACCGTGGGCCTCAGCGGCGACCTCATACGCCCGCTGAATCATCGAGGTCGACGATTTTGGATGGTGCTTCCGGAAAGAATCAATGACTGGAGAGAGATGCCCTCGTGCGCCTTGTTCGCTCTGGCGGCGCCATGGAAGAACGCGATCGACAGTTGCCACGATGCCTCGTTACACCCTCATCAGGCTCTCAACACGCCGGGAGCCCAACTTTGCCCGACCGTTGAGGCCATCCAACTCAAGAAGCACCGCTACACCAACCACTTCGCCACCTAGTGCTTCGACGAGCTTGCAGGTGGCTTCTGCCGTGCCGCCCGTTGCCAAGACATCATCGACCACCAGCACACGCTCCCCTGGCCGAACTGCGTCACGATGAATTTCTAGACGATCGGAGCCATATTCGAGTTCGTATTCCTCCCTGGCAACCGCCCACGGAAGCTTTCCGGGCTTTCGCACCGGAATGAAACCTGCCCTCAACCGATACGCAACAGGAGCGGCAAGGATGAAGCCACGTGCCTCAACACCAACAACCGTCGAAATTTGCTCGTCATGCAGCGTCGCGACAAGATCGTCGATTGCTCGGCCAAATGCAGCAGGGTGCTGAAGCAACGGTGTGATGTCACGAAAGGTGACGCCTTCAACCGGATAATTCTCGATTTCCCGGAGAAATGGATTCATCCATTGGGACGTCGTCATACTCGGAGATTATCGAATATCGGTCGCTCGATGTCAGCGCCGCCGCTTCTTTCTTGGGCGTGGCTCATGTTGAAGTACCGATGCCGCAGTTGAAGACACAGGTGCATGAGACTCCGACTCTGCTGAAGAATCTGTTGAACGAGCTCGTCGGGAGACCGAACCTCCGAGCACAAGTGTCCTGAGATCGTTGCCCGATACGTGAGCAAAGCCGTCTTTCTTCCAAGCCTCTGAA
>Ga0255753_1002111_pt1 | contig 22451 bp, 16 predicted proteins | sample 041ome_10_FD_179953 | JGI IMG/M metagenome (GOLD analysis project Ga0255753, IMG submission 179953) | Coastal salt marsh microbial communities from the Groves Creek Marsh, Skidaway Island, Georgia - 041412US metaG (version 2) | ecosystem: Environmental > Aquatic > Marine > Intertidal zone > Salt... | reverse complement strand
TTTTTTTGGGCTTTGGGGCAGTATTATGCTGCTCATTGGATTTAGTTTTACCCTCTATCTTGGGCTTGATAAATTGTTTTTTGATATCAATGCTAGATTAATTACTCAACGCCCTGAATTTTATATCGCTTTGACCCTGATGCTTTTGGGAAGTCAATTTTTTATTGCTGGATTTTTAGGCGAATTGGTTATGAGAAATGCACGGCAAACCAAACGTTATCATGTTAAAGAAACCGTTTAACCCAATGGATTTGAACAATCGCATTGCACAATGGAAGCAAACTCCTTTCGATAAAAAAACCCAAGATCAGGTTGGTGAACTTGAAAAGTCTCCCATCGAGGCTGAGGATGCCTTTTATAAAGATTTAGAATTTGGTACTGGGGGAATGCGCGGTGTATTGGGCGTAGGCACAAATCGTATAAATCAATATACCCTCGGGAAAAACTCTCAAGGGATCGCTGACTATTTACTCACCTTATTTCCAAACACAAAAATTCGTGTCGTAATCGCCTACGATTGCCGTCACCAAAGCAAGGAACTGGCAAAAGTTTGTGCAGATGTATTTACTGCTAATGGCATTTATTGCTCCTTGTTTAGTGAACTCCGCCCTACACCCGAGCTTTCCTTTGCTGTACGGTATTTAAATGCTCAATGTGGTATTGTTCTAACCGCATCGCATAATCCTCCAGAGTATAACGGCTATAAAGTGTATTGGAATGATGGTGGACAACTTGTGCCCCCACAAGACAAAATTATCAGTGAGAAAATTCAAAAGACTGCATTCGAATCTATAAAGTTTGAAGGGAATCCAAACTTATTGGAATATATCGATAAAGAAATTGACTCGGTTTATCAAAAAGAAGTTTTAAAAGTAGGACAGTTTAATTCTCAAAAAAATAAGCCCCTTAAAATTGTCTTTTCTCCTATTCATGGAACGTCTATGACAGCATTGCCCCATGTTCTGGAACAATCGGGTTATGCTCAAGTATATATCGTTAAAGAACAGGCGCTCCCCGACGGCAATTTTCCGACCGTAATTTCACCTAATCCTGAGGAAAAAGAAGCCCTTAAAATGGCTGTTTCTTTGGGTACAAAAAAAGAAGCTGATGTGGTTATCGGAACTGACCCCGATGCGGATCGTTTTGGTTTTGTTATCAGGGATCACGATTCAGAATGGTATTATCTGAATGGAAATCAAATCATGATGGTTTTAACCGAGTTTTTACTTGAAAAAAAACAAATCCAAAATGAATTATCTCCCAATTGCTTTATTGCTTCGACCATTGTATCTACTCCTCTCATCGAGAAAATTGCCTTAGCGTACGGAATTCAATACAAAAGCACCTTGACTGGATTTAAGTGGATTGCAAAGCTGATAGAGGATTTTCCTGAACTGGATTTTATTTGTGGTGGAGAAGAAAGTTATGGCTTTCTTATTGGAAAAAGTGTTCGAGATAAAGACGCTATTTCAGGAAGTTTATTGGCCTGTGAAATTGCAAATGAGGCAAAACAAAAGGGAAGTTCCTTTTTTGATTATTTAATCACATGCTATAAGAAATACGGAGCCTATAAAGAACGCCTGGTTTCAGTTACAAAAAAAGGGAAGGCTGGACTGGCACAAATTGCTCAACAAATGGAGGATTTTAGAACCCATCCACCTAAAAACATGGGGGGCTCACCCGTTACTCGAATGGAAGACTACCTCAATTTGGAAGTACACAATTTCGAAACGAATCAGAAACAACAATTGAATTTTAGCCCGTCTAACGTTTTGATTTTTAAACTCCAAGACGGCTCCGTGATTGCGTTACGACCAAGCGGAACGGAACCTAAAATAAAATATTACTTTAGCGTAAATCAAGCATTTGATCCAAAATTAAGCTGGAAAGAACAAGAATCGATTCTTGAAAAACGGCTTGATACACTGGTATTATCAACATTACCCTCATGAAGTCTCCGTTTCAAAACATCTTACAATTTGGCTGGAAATATAAAGGGTACGCGCTTTTAAACATAGTATTCAACGCTTTTTACGCTTTGTTTAGCGCTTTGTCTTTTGTTTCCTTAATTCCAATGCTGAATGTGCTCTTTGAAACCACCGAAAAACAGATTGAACCAGCCACTTACCAAGGAATTTTTAGCCTACATCACTACCTAAAAGACAGTTTGAACTTTTATATTGCTTCTAAAGTTGAGCAAGATCCTGAAAGGACCTTGATCGTCGTTATCGGTTTAGTTTTGAGCTTGTTTTTCCTCAAAAATATCTGCAATTATCTTGCCTTATACTACATCACTTTTTTACGCAATGGGATTATTCGCGACTTAAGAAATGCCATATACATGAAAATTATTTCGCTTCCCATTTCCTATTTCAGCGAGAAAAAGAAAGGGGATCTCATGGCAAAAATTACGAGTGACGTGTCTGAATTACAGGTTTCCTTCTTGTCAATTTTGGAATTAATCGTTCGAGAGCCCTTAACCATTTTATTTTCTCTAGCAGCCATGCTTTTTTTTAGTATCAAACTAACGATTTTCGTTTTGTTTTTTATACCTGTTTCGGGATTAATCATTTCTCGAATTGGTAAACGGCTAAAAAGCCAGTCGGATAAACTGCAACAGGAACAGGGCGATTTTTTATCCTTAATAGATGAGACTGTTAATGGTCAGAAAATCATTAAAACTTTTGCTGCTGGGGATCATTTTAAAAATAAATTCAAAGCAGCTACCACTCGATTTTATAATTTTTCAAATCAACTTTTACATCGAACAAGCCTAGCTGGCCCCACGAGTGAATTTTTAGGGATAGTCGCAATAGGAGTCTTGCTTTGGTTTGGTGGAAAAATGGTATTGGTAGATGGGAGTATATCGGGTACTTCATTCATCGTCTATATGGGACTTGCTTATAACATCCTTACCCCAGCGAAAGCAATTAGCAAAGCGAGCTACAGCATACAAAAAGGAAATGCTGCTGCTGAAAGAATACTTGAAATTTTAAACTCGGAGGATCAACTTCAAGATGCTCCTAACGCAATACCATTAGAACGTTTTACTAAAAGTATCCTCTTTGATCAGGTTGCTTTTCGATATGAAGAGAATCCTGTTTTGGAAAAGGTATCGTTTGAAATCTTGAAAGGCCAAATGGTTGCCTTAGTAGGGCCTTCTGGAGGAGGAAAAACAACTTTAACCTATTTGCTTAATCGTTTTTACGACATTAACCATGGGAGCTTAACCATAGACGGTATTCCTATTAATCAGATAAAAAAGGAAAGTCTCTATCAAAAAATAGGGATGGTAACTCAAGAATCCATTCTCTTTAATGATTCAGTGTACAACAATTTAAAATTGGGCAATCCCAAAGCAACTAAGGAAGAAATTATTGCCGCTGCCAAAGCTGCCAATGCAGATGGCTTTATACAAATGTTAGCTGAAGGGTATGAAACAAAAATTGGGGATTCGGGAAACAAACTTTCTGGAGGACAAAAACAACGATTAACTATTGCAAGAGCCCTACTTAAGGATCCCGAACTCTTAATCCTTGATGAAGCAACTTCCGCCTTAGATACCGAAGCCGAGCAAGAAGTTCAAAGTGCTTTAGAACGATTAATGAAAAACAGAACTTCTTTAGTAATTGCACACCGACTTTCTACTATCCAGAAGGCCGATCTCATCTTAGTGCTAAAAAACGGTACTATTGTAGCCTCTGGAACACATCAAACCTTACTGGAAACTAGTGAGGATTATAAAAGTTGGGTTCAAATTCAACGTATGGATTAAACTTCTAACTTTATTACTTGTCAAAGTGAAATAAAGAATTTTTGTGCAAAACGAGCAATCCATTTTTATAAAAGCACTGAGAGATCCTCTAACAAAAGAAGAGGCCTTCAAAAAGCTGGTTTCTGAATATAAAGAACGGCTGTATTGGCACATTCGAAAGTTAGTTCTAGATCATGATGATGCCCACGATGTAGTTCAAAATACGTTTATTAAAATTCATCTCAACATAGATAAGTTTAGAGAAAATAGCTCCTTATACACCTGGATGTATCGAATAGCGACCAACGAGTCACTGAATTTTATCAACTCTAAAGCTTCAAAAATGGGACTTCAAAATCAAGAATGGATAGAAGCAAAAGCCAATGGACTTATGGCGGATTCCTATTTTGACGGAGATCAAGCAGCACTTAAATTGCAAAAAATGGTAGCACAATTACCAGAGAAACAACGTATCGTATTCAATATGAAGTATTTTGACAACATGAATTACGAAACAATATCAGAGATTTTAGACACAAGTGTAGGAGCATTAAAGGCTTCTTATCACCATGCCGTTAAGAAAATTAAAAATGAATTGAATGACTGATTTTAAACAACACAATCCCTTTAGAGTACCCAAAGGCTATTTTGATGAGCTTGAAGAAAAACTTTGTAGTTCTGATGATTCCATCTCTAAATTAAACCCATTCTCTACACCCGAAAATTATTTTGAGCAATTGGATGAGGTAATCGAACAAAGACTCTCTATCAACAAAAGGATTCCTCAAAAATCAAATTTAAGTTCTTTGATTCCAAAATTTATTGCCGTAGCTGCAACTATTGTTTTAATCGTCACTCTTTTTCAAAGAACTTCAACGCAAGAAATTGAAAAAGAGCAAGCTTTTAACGACTTTATCGAAAGTTACTACAGTGAAACTTTGGACAGTTATGATATGCTATCCATGATGGAAGACATCGAAATTGAATCAACCTTTTCTTCTCCTTCTAAACCCTAAGACATGAAATCATTGTTTCGAACTTTTTGTTTTTTGTTTATACTCTTCTGGAGTTTGAATTCTTTCAGTCAAAACAATGATCGATTTGAAGAATTCAAAAAAATGAAATTAAATTTCATTCTTACTCACACCAATTTAAACGAAGAAGAGAAAGAAGTATTTAATTCAATTTTTACTGATTTTGAAAATCGCTATCACAGTAAAGTTTGGATTCTTCAGCGCAACATACGAAAAGATCTATCCAAAGCCTTTGATACCATTTCTTCAAAAAGTGCTTCTAAATATATTGAAGATTATTACCAATTTGAACAATTGGGTATGACGATGAAAAACGAACGTAATCAAAAACTTCTCAAGTCGATTCGACCAAAAGAGGTGCTGCATATTTTACATCAGGAAAAAGAGTTTGATCAAGAAATGTTTAGAAGAATTCGCAACCGGTCAAAAGAAAAAGAAAAAAAGTAAGTATATATGCCTAGCAATTAAAAGAATACCTTTACTTCCTTGAAATTATACAGAAATATTGCGCTAGGAGTTGTTGATGGACTCGAGCGAATCTTTGACAAAGAAGAGGCACTTCGTCCCGTGTTAAGTCAGTTACTAAAACAAAATAAAAAATGGGGTTCACGAGATCGAAGACTCTTGGGAGAAGCAATTCTAGACATTGTCCGATGGAAACGAAGTTATAGCTTTGTTGGTACTTTAAAAGAGAATTCTAAAAATTATAACTGGGAATTAGTTGGAGTTTGGATGCTTACAAAAGGAGCTGAACTACCCGATTGGGATGAGTTTTCTGAAATAAAAGGTCTTAAAATAACTTGGCCGTTGGACCCATTAACGAATGCCCTTACAATTCGAGAGTCTTTGCCCGACTGGCTAGACGAAATGGGCATTGAAGCTTTTGGAGACGCAATTTGGGAAAAAGAAAGCCATGCGCTAAATAGTCCAAGCTCCTTGGTTATTCGATGCAATACGCTAAAACAGGATCCTATAAAACTACAAAAACAACTAAAAAAAGAGTACGATATAGAGTCTATTCAGTCAAAAGAAATTCCCGAAACTTTACTTCTTAAAGAACATAAAAATCTACTCCAAAACCCCTTATATCTCCAAGGTGCATTCGAAATTCAGGATGCAAACTCTCAGCGAGTTGCCCATTGGGTGAATCCTCAAAAAGGAGGTACTGTAGTAGATGCATGTGCAGGAAGCGGAGGAAAAAGTCTTCATCTTGCCACTTTGATGCAGAATAAAGGTATTGTTTATGCCATGGATCCACAGGAGAATAAACTGGAGCAGCTTCTAAAGAGAGCTGAAAGAAATGGAATCACGTCAATTCAGGTTCATCCCCATAACGATGTAGATTTCTTTACCCTTCATCAGGGTAAAATTGATACTGTTCTCATCGACGCCCCTTGCAGTGGACTAGGGGTTTTAAGAAGAAATCCTGCTGCTAAATGGCAAATGAATCCTGAAAAAATTAAAGCTCTTGAAATTTTACAGCAAGAGATTTTACATAAAAACGCACCCTTAGTAAAAAAAGAGGGGACTCTAGTTTATGCTACCTGTTCCATTTTTCCAAACGAAAATCAAAATCAAATTTCCCGATTTTTAAAAACCGAAATTGGTGCAGAATTTAAACTAATTAAAGAACAAACATTCTTAGCTCATCAAAGTACATTCGATGGGTTTTATATTGCCCAGTTACAAAAAATTTAAAAAATCTATTTTATTTTTCAATGGAATACTATTTTCGCAAATACATTGACTAGATTATGACAAAAACTAAAACACCTTTCTCACTTCAAGTTCGAATTATTCACCGCTATTTAGGGTATTTTTTAGCTGGAATTATGGCCATGTATGCACTCAGTGGCTCATTGATGATTTTTAGAAGAACTAATTTTTTGAAAAAAGAAGTGATTGAACAAAGACAACTCGACGTCAATTTAGATGCGGCAGCTTTGAGTTCTGCTTTAAAAATTGGTGTGAAAGTTGACAAAAAAGAAGGGGCAACGATTTATTTTAAAGAAGGAAATTATAACGAGGAAAGTGGTATTGCTGAGGTTAAGCAAATGAAACTTCCTTTTTTACTCCAAAAAATGGAAAAACTTCACAAGGCAACAACGGAAAGTCCATTGTATTATTTAAATCTGTTTTTTGGAGCCTCATTACTCTTTTTTGTTCTGTCCTCTTTTTGGATGTACACTCCCAAAATGCCAGTCTTTATAAAGGGGATGTATTTTGCCCTAGCTGGAGCAGTACTTACTATTGTGATGCTTTTTGTCTAGTCCCAGGCTCGAAGTCCGAGTAATTTTTCACCTAGGGGACTCAAAGTTGCTGTCTCGTATTTAGTTTGTTCCCATTTTCTAGGATCGCCAGGGAATGCATGACCTTCAGGCGCGATTCTATTTTTCCAAGAATTTATTCGCCATTTTTTTAAGGCTTCATTGTTCTCTTCTGCAGGCATCATGGAAATGTACTGCGCTATTCGCACCTTGTTTTTGGAATTATTGGGTCGAATACCATGCGGTTCGAGACTGTTGAAAATCAGTAAGTCTCCAGCTTCTAAAGGAACTTTTACAAAATGTTCTTCCAAACCTTCAGTGTTTGGCTGAAAATGATTTCGGTCTTCGGGTTGAGTTAATTTCCAAGTATCGTAATTTCTGTACAACCAAGGAATGCATTGGAATCCTCCCATTTCAGTGTCGGTTTGATCCGCAAGTGCCAAAACTCCTTGAACGTTTTGAGGTTTGGTTTCTGGATCATAGTCCCAATGGATAAAACCTTTGTATTCAAACCCCGGCTGTATTGGGAAATTAAGATTAGCACGGTCTATGGTCGTCCAAAGTTTTGCTGTTCCCCATAGATCAGTAAATGCCTTATAAACCCGTTCCGTTTGTCTATTCTCCCAAAGGTATTGATGATTGTAAACCTCCACCATTCCTGTACCTTGAAGCTCTTTCATTTGCATTTCTGCACGAGGAGCAGTGTACCATGTACTGGGGTCTTTTGGATTTTTTTCTTCAAATTCCCATAAAAAATGTGCTGTTTTTTTGGCTTGCTCTTTAGAAATCGCATTTTTTACTACGACATAGCCGTTGTACAACCAAAAATTCCAGTCTTCTAATGAAAGTACACTTAAACTGGATGCATCAGCGGTTTTTCTCAAATCAATACTGCTGCTTTTAGCTGTTGAGGGATTTCCTGGAATATCTTTATGTGCGTTGTTAGGAATTTGAATCTCCATGACTTAATAGAATTATAAAATGCAATATACTTATTTTAATAATTTATCGGCAATTCAAAGAATCTTCTGTTCTTTCAAATCTTAAAATTCCAAGAGGTTTGGATAAATCAAAATTTCGGTGTGAATAAAAAGAAGATAACTTGAGTTTTTCAACTGAATGGAGCTAAAACTATGTGAAAGGAATGCCTTATTTTTGTGTTTTAATTTCATTCGCATGATCCTTTTTTTTGGCGATACCTCTGTCCAAGTTTTTGCAGTAAAATGCAGCGATACCCTCACTCACCCTCAAATAGAAAAATTAAGCTGGCTGTTCGGTAATCAACCTCAACTTGAAGCACCCACCGTTTTTGTTGATTTTTATGGTCCACGGGCTACTATGGTAACTCCATGGAGTACCAATGCCGTGGAAATTTCGCAAAATATGGGAATCCAAGGAATTGAGCGGATTGAATTTTTTGAAGCAAAAGATTTGGTTAAAAATGCTGACCCCATGTTGGTCACTTCCTATAAATCCTTGACACAATCTCTTTTTGATGTCGAGATCCTCCCCGAACCCATTCAGCAAATTGAAGATATTGCTACCTACAACAAACAAGAAGGTTTGGCTTTGAGTGAAGAAGAAGTAACCTATCTTGAGGAACTTGCTCAATCTCTAAACCGACCTCTCACCGATTCTGAAGTATTTGGCTTTTCTCAAGTCAATTCCGAACACTGTCGTCATAAAATATTCAACGGTGAATTTATCATCGATGGAGAGACAAAAAAAGAGAGCCTTTTTAAACTCATTAAAAAAACATCCCAAGCGAATCCTAATTCGATCGTTTCTGCATATAAAGATAATGTTGCCTTTATTGGTGGACCAACCATCGAACAATTTGCTCCTCAACAAGCAGATCGTCCGAGTAATTATATAAAAACCAAAGTGGAGAGCGTTATTTCTCTCAAAGCTGAAACACATAATTTCCCCACTACTGTCGAACCCTTTAATGGAGCTGCTACAGGTTCTGGTGGTGAAATCAGAGACCGACTGGCTGGAGGCCAAGGTTCGATTCCTTTGGCAGGAACTGCTGTCTATATGACGCCTTACTCTCGCGTCCAAAAAGAACGAAAAAACAGTAATTTTCCAGAACGCAACTGGTTATATCAAACCCCTATTGACCTCCTGATTAAGGCTTCAAATGGTGCCTCTGATTTTGGAAATAAATTTGGACAACCCTTGATTGTAGGTTCCTTACTCACCTTTGAACATCAAGAAAAGAAAATCAAATTAGGTTTCGACAAAGTGATCATGTTGGCAGGAGGCGTTGGATATGGCAAAAAGGAACAGGCACAAAAAATGACTCCAAAAAAAGGAGACAAGATCGTTATTCTCGGTGGAGATAATTACCGAATTGGTATGGGAGGAGCAGCAGTTTCCTCATCAGATACTGGAGCTTTTGGAAGTGCAATAGAACTTAATGCAGTACAGCGATCCAATCCAGAAATGCAAAAAAGAGTTGCAAATGCTATTCGTGCCCTTGTAGAAGCTCCTACAAATCCAATTGTTTCCATACACGATCATGGAGCAGGTGGCCACTTGAATTGCCTGTCTGAGTTGGTAGAGGATACCGGCGGACTCATCCATATCGACGCTTTACCCTTAGGAGATCCCACGCTTTCAGCAAAAGAAATTATTGGTAATGAATCCCAGGAACGCATGGGGCTTATTTTAGCTCCAGAAGATGCCAATCTACTCGAAAAAATCGCAAAACGCGAACGCGCTCCTTTTTATGTGGTCGGAGAGGTTACCGCCGATCATCATTTTAGTTTTGTCTCTGACCAGACTCATGAAAAACCTGTGGATTTATCCCTTGATGCTCTTTTTGGAAGCGCCCCAAAAACCATCATGAAAGATCAAACTTTGACTGTAGATTTCGATGAACTTACTTATTCAGAGGAAGGACTCCAAAAGTATGTAGAGCAGGTACTTCAATTAGAAGCTGTAGCGTGCAAAGATTGGCTAACAAACAAAGTTGACCGATGCGTAACAGGTAGGGTTGCACAACAACAATGTGTAGGTGAACTTCAGCTTCCTCTAAGTAACTGTGGGGTTGTTGCCCTTGATTATACCGGACAAAAAGGTATTGCAACCTCTATTGGACATGCTCCAATCAGCGGATTAATTGATCCCGCTAAAGGCAGTGTGAATTCTATTGCTGAAGCGTTGACCAATCTTGTTTGGGCACCTATGGAGGAGGGACTAAAAAGTGTTTCCCTATCTGCTAACTGGATGTGGCCTTGTAATAATCCCGGGGAAGATGCTCGACTGTACAGGGCAGTTGAAGCTTGTGCTGATTTTGCAATAGCTTTAGGAATCAACATCCCAACAGGTAAAGACTCCCTTTCCATGAAACAAAAATATCCTGAGGGGGATGTACTCGCTCCAGGTACAGTTATCATCTCAGCCGCTGGGCAATGTGCAGATGTCAAGTCGGTAGTAACTCCTGTAGCCAAGGTAGGAGCTGGGGCCTTGTATTATCTTGATTTTAGTCAAGATGAATTTCATTTAGGGGGGAGTTCATTTGCACAAAGTTTGGATGCCATTGGGAAAAAAACCCCTAGCGTACTCGACGCTGCCTATTTTAAAACTGCTTTTAATACGCTACAAAACCTCATCAAGGAAGGAGCCATTTGTGCTGGTCATGATGTTGGTTCTGGAGGATTAATTACCAGCCTCTTAGAAATGTGTTTCCCCTCTGTAGGCTTAGGAATGGAGCTCGATTTTTCAAACTTTAAGGAAAAAGATCTGATCAAAATCTTATTTTCTGAAAAAGCTGCGGTAGTGTTACAGTCAGAAAAAGACCTCTGTAGTATTTTTTCAAAAGAGCAAATAAACGTAATAAAAGTAGGAGAAATCACTCCTCATGCTATATTAAAAATCAACGAATTAGAACTCCCTATTGCTGAATTAAGAAAGTCATGGATGGCTACATCAACAGCATTAGAGGCACATCAAACCGCACCACACTTAGCTAAAATAAGGGCAGAGAATACTATCAAACAACCTTTGAAATTTGAATTTCCTAAAGACTTTGACGGTTCCATGCCTATAGCAAAAATAAAAAAAATCAAAGCTGCCGTACTCAGAGAAAAGGGAAGTAATTCCGAACGTGAAATGGCCTATGCAATGGACCTTAGTGGTTTTGAGGTAAGAGATGTCCATATGACCGATTTAATCGAAGGTCGAGAGAATCTTGAAGACATTCAATTCTTAGTGGCTGTAGGCGGATTTTCCAATTCTGATGTTTTGGGCTCTGCAAAAGGATGGGCTGGAGCAATAAAATACAACGAAAGAGCAAATGCGGCTTTAACTAATTTTTTTAACCGCCCCGATACCCTATCCCTTGGGGTGTGTAACGGCTGTCAGTTATTTGTTGAACTTGGCTTGCTTTCCCCAGAAGATGTTGAGAAACCCAAAATGCTTCACAACGATTCTGGAAAATTTGAATGTATTTTCACAGCGGTAACCATAAAAAAAAGTAAGTCCATACTCTTACAAGGGCTAGAAGGAAGTACTCTCGGAATATGGGCTGCCCATGGAGAAGGGAAATTTTCTTTTCCAAAAGCGGAAAACCATTATGAAATCCCTGCAAAGTACCTTTACACCGAGTATCCTTCCAACCCCAATGGTTCCGACTATAATGCAGCCATGCTAAGTTCTAAAGACGGTCGTCATTTGGTAATGATGCCCCATCTAGAACGCTCAACATTCCCATGGAATTGGGGTCATTATCCCGAAGGTAGGACAGAGGAAGTTTCTCCATGGATCATCGCATTTGAAAATGCGTATTCGTGGTTGAATTCCACTACAGTGTAAAACTTTACATTTTACTTCAAAATATTTCCTATTTTGCAGTAAATAGAAGTTTATGACTCCGACACGATTATTTGATTTTATTACCTATCAAAAAGAAAATGCTCCACTAGAAAAATCCTTCACTACCAAATACAATGGGAAGTGGGAAAGTATTTCATCAGAAGTCTTTTGTGATCAGGCTGAAGCAATTAGTAATGCACTTATTGAACTTGGCATCCAACCTCAGGATAAAATCGCTATGATTTCTAGTACAAATCGAACGGAATGGAGTTTAATGGATGTTGGTTTGCTGGCAGTAGGAGCTGTAAATGTTCCCATCTACCCTACAATCTCCTCTAAAGATTACGAATACATCCTGAACCACTCCGAGAGTCAGTATTGTTTTGTGTCGGACCAAGAGGTTTACGACAAAGTAATGGCAATTCATAAAAATGTAAAGTCACTAAAAAAAGTTTACAGTTTTGATCAAATAAAGGGTTGTACTCACTGGAGTGAACTCCTGGATCTTGGTAAAGAGAAACCCCATCAGGAAACGGTTCAGAAACGAAGGGATGAGGTCAAACCCGAATATTTGGCTACGATCATTTATACCTCAGGGACTACGGGTGTTCCAAAGGGAGTTATGTTGAGTCATCACAATGTAGTATCCAATGTACTCTCTAGTTCAAAAAGGCTTCCCTTAACTATTGGGGGGGCTTCTGCATTGAGCTTTCTTCCAGTATGCCATATTTTTGAACGAGTTATTCTTTATATATATATGTATAACAGTGTCTCTGTATATTTTGCAGAATCTTTAGAGACCATAGCAGACAACTTAAGAGAGATCAAACCCAACGTGATGACAGCGGTACCGAGATTGTTGGAAAAAGTTTATGACAAAATATATGCAAAAGGGGAAGAGTTAAGTGGTATAAAACAAAAACTTTTCTATTGGGCGGTTGCTATTGGATTACAATACGAGCCCTACGGACAAAATGGAGCTTGGTATGAATTCAAACTCAAAATAGCTAAAAAACTCATCTTATCTAAATGGAAAGAAGCACTCGGAGGAAACTTAGAACTCATTGCTTCAGGTAGTGCTGCTCTTCAGGCTAGACTGGCACGTGTTTTTACAGCTGCAGGAATGACTTTAGTGGAAGGTTATGGTTTAACAGAAACCTCCCCGGTAATCTCCGTCAACGACATGAGAAAGAGTCACTTTCGAATCGGGACAGTAGGTAAAGTAATCGATGGAGTTACAGTAAAAATTGCCGAAGATGGTGAAATTCTTTGTAAAGGACCGAATGTCATGATGGGGTATTATAAAGAGGAAGCAAAAACAAAAGAGGTCATGACTGGAGACTATTTTCATACGGGAGATATCGGTGAAATTGATGCAGACGGATTCTTGAAAATAACGGATCGTAAGAAAGAAATGTTTAAAACCTCGGGCGGAAAATACATTGCCCCTCAGGTCATAGAAAATCAAATGAAACAATCCCTATTTATTGAACAAATCATGGTTGTAGGTGCAGGTAGAAAAATGCCCACGGCACTGATTCAACCCAATGTAGATTTTGTACTGAATTGGTTGCGTGATACAGGAATCAACAGTTCCTCTCTTGAAGAAGCGGTTAAAGAACCCCTATTAATTGAAGCCGTTCAGAAAGAAATCGATATGCACAATCAAAATTTTGGCTCATGGGAACAGTTGAAAAAATTTACACTAACTCCCAGTGAATGGAACATAGAAGAGGGACACCTTACCCCTACTATGAAACTAAAAAGGAAAGTCATTGCTGAAAAATACGCTGACTTGATAGAATCCATGTACGCTTAAAAAAAAAGTAGGACCAAAAAAAATTGATCTATTTACTATGCATGCATAGTATTACTTTTGTATCTTTGAGGGAATGAAACAGGAAACATTTGACAGTGTTTTGCGTTCCACTTGGAATTTGGTAAGCAAAATGTATAATAAAGAGGCAAGCAAATTTGATTCTACTATGGCAACAGGTTTCGCTTTGTTAAGTATCGATTCAAAAGGGACTCCTTCTACCACTTTGGGTCCCAAGATGGGCATGGAATCGACCAGTCTGTCTAGGCTATTGAATACCATGGAAGAGCGTAATTTAATCTACCGAACGCAAAATCCAAATGACGGCAGAAGTATTTTGATTCATCTCACCGCTTTTGGAAAAGAAAAAAGAGATGATTCTAAGGCCGTAGTTTTACATTTTAATAAAATCATAGAGCAAGCTCTCAGTCCCAAAAAAATTAAAGTCTTTTTTGAAGTCATGAATTGCATTAAAGAAAATGCACAAAATTTCGAACATTTCACCCCAACCCTTAAAACAAAATAATTATGGAAACTAAAGCACAAAATGATATCAATGGAGGCGTTTTTCTAATTTCTAAAACAAATCCTGACCAGATTTTTACGCCAGAGGATTTTTCAGAAGAACAACTTATGATGAAAGATTCGGTTAAGGAGTTCATCGACCGTGAAGTATGGCCCAATAAAGCTCGATTTGAAAAAAAGGACTACGCTTTAACGGAAAGTTTAATGAAAAAAGCAGGTGATCTCGGTTTTTTGAGCGTTCCTGTACCTGAAAATTATGGCGGAATGGGGATGGGTTTTGTGTCCACCATGCTTGTTTGCGATTATATCTCCGGGGCGACAGGATCCCTTTCTACGGCGTTTGGCGCTCATACCGGAATAGGAATTCTTCCCATCCTTTTGTACGGAACGGAGACTCAAAAACAGACTTATCTTCCAAAACTTGCTTCAGGAGAATGGTTTGGATCCTACTGCCTCACAGAACCTGGAGCTGGATCGGATGCAAATTCAGGAAAAACAAAAGCCGTTCTATCTGAAGATGGAAAATACTATGAAATAACGGGTCAAAAAATGTGGATTTCCAATGCTGGTTTTGCGAGTTTATTTATAGTTTTTGCCCGAATCGAAGAGGACAAAAACATTACAGGCTTTATCGTTCCCTTGGAAGATAATAATGGCATCCAACTTGGTGAAGAAGAGAACAAACTTGGAATTCACTCCTCCTCTACGCGACAAGTATTCTTTAACAAAACCAAAGTGCCTATTGAAAATCTTCTGGGGCAAAGAAACGGAGGGTTCAAAATTGCGATGAATGCCTTGAACGTTGGACGTATTAAACTTGGAGTCGCTTGTCTTGATGCTCAACGAAGAGTGATTACTAAATCTGTAGAATACGCAACCGAACGCATACAGTTTAAAAAACCCATTGCTTCTTTTGGTGCCATTAAGGAAAAAATTGCTCAAATGGCAACTTCCTGTTATGTAGGGGAATCAACCTGTTATCGATCTGCCTCTAATGTTGAAAATCGAATTCAATATTACCTAAACCAAGGATTGAGTCATCAAGAAGCGGAGCTTAAAGGAGTTGAAGATTTTGCCATCGAATGTTCTTTAATCAAAGTAGGGGTATCGGAAGATATTCAAAACTGTGCAGATCACGGCATTCAAATTTTTGGTGGTATGGGCTTTTCTGCAGATACCCCAATGGAATCTGCCTGGAGAGATGCTCGAATTGGAAGAATTTACGAGGGCACGAACGAAATTAATCGGATGCTCTCCATTGGACTACTTCTCAAAAAAGGAATGAAAGGAGAAATTGATCTCATGCCTGCAGTAATGCAAGCAGCTATTCGACTAGGATCAGAGAAGGTGGAAAAAATCGCCGAGGGTCCCTTAGCTCAAGAGAGTCATTTGATCGAAAACTTCAAGCAAATCTTCTTAATGATTGCAGGAAATGCTACACAAAAGTTTGGAAGTAAATTGGAAGAAGAACAACAAGTTCTTCAGGCCTTGGCAGATATCTTGATCGAAATTTATTTTGCAGAGTCAGCCCTACTAAGGACCCTTAAAAACTGTAACCGCAACGGTGTAAAAAGTCAAGAAATTCAAATAGCCATGGTCCAAAGTTATGTGTTAGAAGCGCAAAGCTTAATTTCAAAACGCAGTAAGGAAGTAGTCATCCATTTGGCTAGAGAAAATAAAAATGAAAAAGAACAATTACTACTTGTCGTTCAGAAACACGGAGAGTATATCGATTCACCTGATGGTATTGCGCTCCATATTAAAATTGCAGACCACGTTATTCAGAACAAAGGGTATTGTTTTTAGTGAATTCAAAACGGATATCTTTTCAACCGACACCTTTAAGTGTCGGTTTTTTTTTAACTTTTACAAAAAAACAGATGCGAGTATTTCCTTTATTTTTAGCCATTTTATTTTGCAGCCTTGGTGTAGCCCAAGAAACAGAAAACATCTATTCCATAATTGATAAAGTCTCTTCCTCTCGAATAGAACAAGACATCAAAAAACTGGTCAGTTTTGGAACACGTCATACACTAAGTGATACGCTGTCCGAATTCAGGGGAATTGGAGCGGCAAGAAGATGGATTAAATCTGAATTTGATCAGATTTCCAAAAACTGTAACGGTTGTCTAGAGGTTTTTTATCAGAAAAATTATTTCACTCCAAAGGACGGAGATCGTATTGTCAAACCCGTTTGGATCAATAACGTGGTTGCTATTCAAAAAGGTAAGACTCATCCGAATCGCTTTATCATTATGAGTGGGGATATTGATTCAAGAATTTCAGATCCTACAAATTATACGGACGATTCCCCTGGAGCGAATGATAATGCAAGTGGAATGGCAGGTGCCCTAGAAGCAGCGCGAGTACTGTCTGACTATTCTTTTGAAAACAGCATCCTCTATGTCGGTCTCGCTGGTGAAGAGCAAGGACTTTTTGGTGGAAAAGGTTTAGCACAATACGCGCTGGATCAAGGATGGGAAATTATTGGTATCCTCAATAACGATATGATTGGAAATATTCAAGGAGTAGATGGAGTCATTGACAATCGGACGTTTAGAATTTTTTCAGAACCTGTGCCTGCAAATGAAAGTGAAAAAGCCAGAAATGCTCGTCGTTTTTATGGAGGAGAAGTAGATGGTATATCCAGACAACTTGCCCGTTATGTCCATAAGACGGTAAAAAAATACATGCCCGAAATGAATCCCATGATGGTTTATCGTTTGGATCGCTTTGGACGAGGTGGACATCATCGTCCGTTTAATGATGTGGGATTTGCGGGTGTTCGCATTATGGAAGCTCATGAAAATTACACGATGCAGCATCAAGATATCCGAGTGGAAAATGGAATTGCTTATGGGGATGTACTATCTGGAGTAAACTTTGACTATGCTAAAAAACTAACTGCTGTCAATGCGATCAGTTTGGCTAGTTTAGCCTGGGCTCCACCAGCAGTAAAAACCATTTCAATAGGGGGTATTGTTCAGGCCTCAGCCAAATTCAAATGGGAAAAAGTAACCGACCCCAATGTATTGGGTTATAAAATCTATTGGAGAGCTACCACAAGCCCTACTTGGGAATACGAACGTTTTGTTGGAGATGTTGATTCCTTTCCCTTGGAAGGTATTGTCATTGATAACTTTTTCTTTGGAATAGCAACTGTTGGAAAAAATGGATTTGAAAGTCCGGTCGTTTTTCCCAACGGTATTTTTAGAGATTAAAAATAATTATCGTTTTGAAGACGTTTGTACAAGCCTCTTCGGTTTCTTCTGAATTGACTAAAATCGAAGGTTAGATACATTTCAAAAACACTTGCTGTAGAACTCACAGAAATTGTTACCGTATCTCCAATACAAAAAATATTTCCTGAGGCTGAAGAAGAAATTGTGAGGGATTGAACTGCAGCAATTGAACTCCTCCCTGTATTTAAGGATGAAGAAATGGGAGAGAGATGACTGGGCTGGGTTAAACTCAATAGTTTATCATCACCAGATCCAATGGGACTAGAAATGAAACTTGTTGAAATTGGTGCTGTTGATACTATATTTTCTTTCGCTGAAAGAGAAAAGAGAACAAAAAACACTAAAATAACATAGTATAAATTACACTGAAGTTTGGGAAACTTCATCATAAGTAGGTTTTAGTTTGAGCTCAAAAAATGTTGATTCTGCTGAATCAACAACTTTTATAACCTTAAATATACAAAAATATTGTTATGCCTTTGAAATTTGTAAAGAGGTGATAAAGGTATTTCTGAGTTCAATTTCTCTTCGTCTCGTTAAAGTAGTCAGAAATATTCAGAAAGATAAATCGGGAAACGGTAGCTTCTAGGGAACAACTTCAATATAAAGATTTTTGAATGAAGCGTCTAGATAATATTCATTCACCTCCAAACTAACGGGAATCGTAGTGGAATCTTCTCGGTAAAGTTGATAGGATTTTGGCAGACCATCTTCTAATGTAAATACAATTTTATACTTACTCCCAGATTCAATTTGGACAGGATCGCCATCTAGAATCATCAGCTGATTTCCTGAAGATCCAAAACTAAATTCGTTTCCATTTGAGGTAGTTTTCAATAGTGCCTCGTAAACTTCTGTTGTCCCGGAGGTGGTAGTGAGTTCGTCCAAACTCAAATACCCGATGACTTTATCTTGATTCACTAAATCATAAAGTTCAACATCGATGGCATCCGTACCCGAAACTGTGAGGGTCATTTGCCAAGCCGAAGTACTTAATGAGGGATATTTTTTGATTTTAAAATCGAAATCGCTAAGAGTATTGACATAAAATTCCTGAGTGAAATACTGATCATCGGTAACACGAGAAACTCCAAAGGCCTTCAGTTCATCTATTAAAACCTCTAATTTTGTATTTGGACTTACATTACTCGCCAGATAGTTTTTATGGGTTAGTTTATACTCTACGGAAAATTTTAGTTTATTGCCTTCAAAACCAGTAAACGCTGCTGAAGCCACAAAAGGGGTGCTCTCGTCAAATACTTGATTTTCTCTTATCAATACGGTTTCATCATTGGGAAGCACCGCCCAAATCGATTCGTCAGTAGCACTAAAAGAACCCCAATTGGACTCTTTGTAAATTATCTCAACGGGACGAGCAATTTCAATCGTGTCCTTGTAGGAGTAGATGTAGTTTAAGTTGACTGTATCCACTTTTGTTAACACTAATTTTGAATTGAATACCCCATAACTCGAATAATTGACAGTGGTAGTTAAAGCTTCCTTTTCACTTTCGGGATTACCGTTCGGAAATATCCATTCGAGGGAATCGATATCGGTATCTAACAAGACTGCTTTGTATTTAACATCTACATTTAATTGCCCGCTGTTTCTACTGCTTCGATACAGCTTCGTAGAATCCACTACAATTCGAGCTTTAAAATCTCCTTGTCTTTCTGCTCTGATATAATTTGATCCCTCAAGATCACTGGTACAAAATTGAAAAGCCCCAAGGGCAACTACTAGAAGTACTGTTTTGGAGTAAAAATTTAAATGGATTCGCATGAATTAATAGTAGTTATCAATACTAATTCTTCGGTAATCCCCCCTTTTATTTCTTAAATAAGGACTAAAGTCAAAGGTTAAAAAGATCTCAATCGTACTTGGAGAATATACTGCCGGATTCAATGGGTTCTGGAATGGAAAATTATATAGCGCACCAAACTCAAAATTCTCATAGGCTACCGTTACAGAAAGACCAATGTTGGTAAACCCAAAGCTGTCTGTTTTTCTAAATTGCTGGTTTAATCCCATGGAAAAAGACCCTAACTGGGCTTCTTGGGACAGAAAGATTTCAAAATTATCTCCCATCTTAGAGGCATTGAGAAAAGCGTAAATCGTAGAATATCTGGGCATGATTGATCGATCGTACGGATTGATATCAAATTCATACCCCCCCTGAACGGAATAGCGGATCGGGAGAGAAAATTCTGTATTTTCTTTATTATAAGAGATGTTGGGTTGATTCAAATGTTTTATACTCCCCCCAAACAAATAATTAGAGGAATGGACAATAAATGAAGCTCCCAAATCCAAGTAGTTTGAATTTCCAATTTGTGCAGCCAAAGGATCTTGAGATTCAGTCTGTAAATATCCTGAAACTAAAGAAAGTTGATCTTCAAAAATTAATTTCCCCGAATCAAATCGAGAACTTCCGAATCCTAGGGACACAGAGGGTAAAAAATAAACTTCATTATCCAATTGAATTTTAAATATATAACTCAAATTCGGCTTGGTGCTCGATAGCCCCGTATTGTCCATGGTCAAGGAATAGACATCCAAACCAATGCTGAAATTATCGTTATCAAAAGAAATTGTACCAAAAAAATATTGACTTTCAATTCTATTGTTATTGACCATCCCCAAGGAATTATACAACACTCCTGTTTTATTGATATTGTTCATCCCAAATGCACTTGGGTTCACCTTTTGCATAAAGCGAGAATGACTGATAATCATATCCTCCTGACCCAACCCTAAAAGTGGGATCAGTAATAAAAGTCCATATATGAGTAGCTTCTTTTTCAAATTATTGTAATAAAATAAAGGTTCCATCTCTAAAGACAGGCTCATCATCAATTGTCTTTGCTGTAATCGTATATATAAAATAAGGTGATGAAGGGAGGTTTTTATTTCCTTCCCAACCCCTGAGTGATAAGCCTAGTTTGTCCGGATCCGACCCTTCGGCTCCAGCTTCTTCATAAAGCAGCCCCCCTTGCGCATCGTAAACACGAAGTATAATCTCACTCAATCCATTAAATATTGGTCGGAAGGTGTTGTTCCATATATCCCCATTCGGTGAAAATACATTGGGAACTAAAATACTATAGCCCTTGCCAATTTTGATCAGCTTGGTCAATTCTTCTGAACAACCCAAGTCATTATAAATTCTAAGCGTAACGTAATACGTCCCCGAAATTGCGTATTCGTGCGTGATTGGTTCAGGAGTATTGCGTTCCAATACGTCCGTTTGTGTACCGTCTCCAAACACAAATTCAAATGAATCGTATTCATTTTCTGAATTGTCAATAAAGGTGATGTCTTCTCTCGCTAAGAAGGTCCCCGACTGTAAGAAATTAACAGAATTAAATTCAAATAAGGGCGTTCCATTTCCGATATTAATTTCTCTGGACAACCCACAATTTGCAGCATTGTATATTTCCAATGTGGCCGTTTCTACGGGATTATCTATGTTGATGATGTATTGATTTGTGCCAACTACTTCATAGGTTACAGGGGTACTGTTATAGAAGAAGCTTAATGGACCTGTATTGCCATCAAATACATCAATAAATAAGGTCCCCGACTGACCGTTACAGAGATAATCATCTACGATAGGTCCCTCTCGAATTTCTAATATATTTTCATTTTCAACCGTTATAATTCCTTGAACTGAACTCGGTTCGGCTCCATTATCACAATTGGCCACATTTACAGCTGAAATCGTATATCGATATTGACCTTCAGCCAGACTATTTAAACTCAGATAACCGGTGTAATTTGGATATCCATTGGTTCCGTCCAGAGCCACCCAAGTTGCGCCATTTGAGGAAGAGTTTATCATTAACAAACGGGTGCTTTGTGATACAATTTCTAAATCGATAGCCGCGTTGGAGGCTGATTTTACAATAATTTCATTGGGATTCTCTGTTGGATCTACGCTAGCGGTAAAGAGTGCATTATCGTTTATTCGTTGAGCAAACTCGTTTACCACAGAGGTAATGGGTTCATTACTTTGTTGGGTCGCATATGAAATTGGAATGTCATTAATTCGAATCGCATAAACTTCCAAACTGTCAACCGCAGCTGAGATCCCCTGGAAGAGCAAACGCTGTTCATTGGCTGAAGTTGTCGATTGTTGAACATGCCATTTGATTTCATACGGATCTGAGCTTTCCACATCAATATTAATTTGACCATCCTCAGCCCCAATTTCACAACTCACTGGGGTAGCAAATTCATCACCATTAGCCCCTCCAGCTGGGAGCACTTGAAGTGAGGTTAACGATTGAGAGAACGTAAATTCAATTGGTGTTTCTAAACCATTTTCATCTAAAATTGTACATCCATTGGAGTCATAAATTAACAATTCATAGGTTCCCGCGCGGGGAGCGAAATTGACATTATTACTCAAGGAACTGATGGTGGAAGTATTTTCATCGGGATCACTCGGATCAAAAGTCCATTTTAGACTATAGAATGACTCCCCATCGGAACTTTGGAACGGTTCTCCTCCATCAATTAAAAACTGATCAAAGAAAAGCTCCTGATAGGTTTCATAACAAGGATCGATATCGAAATTGGTTTCCCCAGAATAGGTAATGGAGGAAGCATCGTTAATGGTAAAGTTCAATACCGCGATACATTCTGTTTGAATGTTCTCAACCACCAATTCATAATTGCCCGGGATTAAGTTTTTAATTTCAACTGTATTCGTCCTTAAATTTGGAGTATATGTGCTTCCTACGACAGATGCAGCTGCTGAAGTAGTAGCTGAAGAAGTAGTAGCTGAAGAAGTCGTAGCACTAGTGGTTAAGGAAAGAGAAGTCGTCGTTGTTCCTGTAGTGAAGGAGACACTCCCTTCCACGGTACTTGTCAGAAGGACAGAGTTTAATGTCAACTCAAATGCACTTGGATCTGGGGAATAGGTATAAACTCCATTAGATATTTTGAATTGAAGATTAGAGGTCGGTTGATTACAAGTCACCTCATCAAATT
>Ga0255753_1002099_pt1 | contig 22522 bp, 24 predicted proteins | sample 041ome_10_FD_179953 | JGI IMG/M metagenome (GOLD analysis project Ga0255753, IMG submission 179953) | Coastal salt marsh microbial communities from the Groves Creek Marsh, Skidaway Island, Georgia - 041412US metaG (version 2) | ecosystem: Environmental > Aquatic > Marine > Intertidal zone > Salt... | reverse complement strand
AATTAGACTTGTAGAAGTCTCTTATATCATTAACTCCGTATTTCAACATAGCTATTCTCTCAACGCCTAAACCAAAAGCAAGGCCGCTATATTTATTTGAATCTATGTTGCAATTTTCAAGCACAACAGGGTTAACAATGCCGCATCCTAAAACCTCAAGCCACTTGCCATTCTCTGAAAGGATATCAACTTCTGCTGAGGGTTCAGTAAATGGAAAATATGAAGGCCTAAATCTAATTTGTATTTCTTTACCAAATATTGCATAAATAATTTTATGAATAAGATCTTTAAGTTGGGAAAAAGTTACTTGTTCATCAATGTATATGCCTTCAACTTGATGAAACATTGGCAAATGTGTTGCATCATCATCTTTTCTAAAAACTTTTCCAGCAGAAGTTATCGCTAGAGGCGGTTTTGAATCAAGCATACTTCTAATTTGAACTGGTGAGGTATGAGTTCTTAGGACTTTAGTTTTATTATTAACATAAAAGGTATCATGCATTTGCCTAGCTGGGTGTGTTTTTTTGATATTTAGCATATCAAAATTAAATTCTTCTGATTCTATTTCTGGTCCATCAACTGAAGTAAACCCATAACCTTGAAGAAGATTAATCAGGAAATCTTTGACTTGATTTATTGGGTGAATAGCACCTAATTGAGGACTTAACTTGGGAGGATTGATATCGTTAAATGATGACATTTAACAATTTTATTACTTATTGGCAGATTGAACTATCTTTTCAAAAGTTGATGGGTCATGAATTGCAATATCTGAAAGAATTTTTCTATCAATAATAATATCATTTGTAGTCATTCCATTAATTAACTTAGAGTATGAAACGCCTAAAGCTCTTGATCCCGCATTAATTCTAGCAATCCATAAGGACCTGAATGTTCTTTTCCTATTTTTTCTATCTCTAAATGCATATTGTAAAGATTTAATATTTGACTGCTTTGCAGTTTTAAATAGCCTGCTTCTAGCACCATAATGACCCTTAGTCGCGCTAAGGACCTTCTTATGTTTAGCTTTAGCTGTGACTGATTTTGTTACTCTTGGCATGATTTATTACCTTCTAATTAATGCAGAAGCCATCTTAAGAACAGTCCCTGTCAACTTATTAAGGCCTCTGTTATGTCTTTTTCTCTTCGTAGACTGTTTAGTTAGGATATGATTTCTATTTGCACTTTTGCTTTTAACAGATGATCCCGTCTTTTTAAAGCGCTTTGCAGCCCCTGAATGTGTTTTAAGTTTATATCCCATATTGGCTCTTATAATTTATATTTAATTTTTCTTTTTTATTGGCGATAAAACCATTAATAATTGTCTTCCCTCTAATGAAGGCTCTTGGTCAACTTGAGCTATTTCTTCAAGCTCTAATCTCAATTTATTTAAAAGATTTAATCCCATATCACTATTCAGTATTTCTCTACCTCTAAAACGGACGCTTATTTTAGTCTTATCTCCGTCAAGAATAAAGCTTTTAATCTTTTTTAATTTAATATTGTAATCACCGACATCAGTTGAGGGCCTAAATTTTATTTCTTTTGTTGTATTTCTTTTAACTTTAACCTTTGCTGATGAAAAACTTTTCTTCTTATCAAAAAGATGCTTACCATAGTCTAAAAGCTTGCAAACAATAGGATTTGCATCAGAGGGTGATACTTGTACCAAATCTAATGAAGCTGAACTTGCTGATTTAAGAGCTTCACTAAATGGTAGGACCCCCATCTTCTCGCCATTAACTCCAATAAGCATGACTTCTTCAGCTCTTATTTTTTCATTAATAGGAGTAATATTTTTCTTTGTCAAAACTATGAGAGTACCTAGGAATTAAAAGGAAATAAAATGAAAAACATTAAAGGTTTAATAAACAATTAGTTTTTTTAAGGATGTTTAATCTATTGAACTGCATTTAACTATGAATTCTATACTAAAAATTATATTTGGCAATATTTATGGCTGAAGAAATGAATGCTTCCAAACACCATCAATTTTATCAAAAACCTCTCTCTTATTTATTCTTGATTCATGTCCTTCCCAGAATTCAAAATAGTAAGGGGTAAATGAATAACCTCCCCAAAACTCTGGGCATTTTTTTAAATCATCATTTTTTAATGATTTATTATAATTTTCTTTAACTTGGCTATAAGAATCTATTGGCTTTGATTGGCTAGATGAAATAGCCAATGCATTTTTTTCTTCCGATCTATCAAAAAAATATTTTTGATTGTATTCATTAGAAGTTTTTTTTATTTTAGCTCTGATTCTAATCTGAACATTAATGCTAGGCCAATATAATAATGCAGCTATTTGATTATGAGAATTAAAAGAAGATGCTTTCGGAGAGTCATAATTACTAAAAAAAATAAACTCATCATTTGAAATAAATTTAAGATTTACGTATCTAGAATCAACCTCACTTATCTCCTTGTTGTAAGAAGATATTGAAATAGCCTCGATGCCACGCTGACCCGCATTAATAGCCTCATCATACTTCTCTTTAAAAAGTATATAGGGTTTTTCTGGATTTAAGTTATTAAATTGGATCATCATATATATTTAAGTTAATTATATATGTCTTATTTGGAAATCAAGAACTTCAATAATAAAATTTATAAACAAATAAAGCTGCATGACTCATGTATTACCAGACAAATCCCTGACGACCTTTGCAGCAGCAACCTCTACAGAAAATTTTTCATTTAACAGCCTAGTTGCAGCATTGCCTCTGGTGAGACGGTAATTAGTATCTAGGTATGCTATACATGCATTTAAAAGATTTTCATCATCACCATTTATAAAGACATCTCCAGCACCATAGTCGGTGATAATATCAAGAAGATCATTTCCAGGATTAACGCTACCCAGTATTGGCAAAGATTGGACCATGTAACCAAGTAATTTACCAGGAAAGTTATGAGTTGAATGACTATTAGCTAAAGAAAATAAACCAACATCTACTTCAGATAGCAAATATTTAAAATCATCCTGGCTCACTGATGGACAATAAGTAAAATTATTCAATTCCCAGTCATAAGCTAATTTATTAATCAACTCAACTTCATCCCCTTGCCCTACAAACAAAAAATGAGCCTGTTGAAATGAGCGCATACCTTTTACTAAACGCATTAAATTTTCCATATTCTGTGCGTGACCTATATTACCCCCATAGAAATAAATAATTTTATCATTTAGGCCTAGCTTAGATCTGTAACTTATATCATTATCATATGGTTTAACTGGCATATAACTAGACCAATTTCTTAAAACTGACGTGCTATAAACGTTTGCTGTTAGATCATCAAAGGAGCTCTTATTCCTCTCGGACATCAGACCAATATGATCAGCAGCGTTATAATTTAAATTTTCAAAGTATCGAAAGTACTTCTCAATAAAAGAACCATGATTAATTAAACCTTGATCAATTGCCCACTGTGGAAAAAGGTCACGAAGGACTAAATAGGATTTGCACCCACAAACTTTTTTCAACTTTTTAACAAAAAAGGAAAAGAAGATGGAAGGCGAATAATATACGATGCCATCAAAATAACCATGTTCAATCTCTGATTTAATCGCTGACCAAGCTCGTATTGAAAGAAGTGTTTCATTGATAGTACGATGAATCTTACCGACATCTTTAATCATACCGCTTCTAAATGACCAGATAACTACACCATCAAGAACACTTTTTTTTAATTTAACATCCTGATTAAACTCCGGAGTTATAACAAAGATTTCGTGACCATTCTTAATTAATTGACATGCTAAATCATGAAACATTTTTGCGCCCACACGTGTACTATTAGGCAAATAGTCGTCAATAATTAAAGCTAAGCGCATTTAATGATGATTCCAGTTTAAGAAAGTCACCCAAAAATTATTCCAATAAATAATACTAGCTGCAAAAATGCCACTACTTTTTCCAAATAAATTTGTTAACATAATCAATATAACTAGATATGATTCTAATAACTTTATCAGATACATTGGTTGGAATGTAATCAGAAACAATATTAATAGTCCGAAAATCTCCGCTCTCCTGATCCTCAAGAATATTAATAGCTTGTAATATCTGATCAATCTCCATGCCTGTAAACATAACTGCGCCTTCTTCAAAACCCTCAGGCCTCTCTTGAGCTTCGCGAAGATTAAGAGCTGGGAAACCCATAATTGAAGATTCCTCAGTAATAGTACCACTATCACTCAATACTAATTTTGAATCACATTGCAACCTAATATAGTCACAGAAACCTAAAGGTTTTAAAAGTTTAACTAACGATGAAAACTTAAGCCCCAAAGCCTCTATTTTCTTACGAGTACGTGGATGGGTGGAGACTATTATTGGCAGTTTAAATTTCTCAGCAAGTGTATTTAATACATGAACAAACTTCTGGATATTTTCATTTGAGTCAACATTCTCTTCCCGGTGAACACTTACTAAAAAGTATTTATAAGATTTAAGCTGCAATCTAGAAATGATATCAGAACTATCAATTTCATTCTTATAATACGATAAAACCTCTCCCATTGGACTGCCAGTTTTAATAATTAATTCAGGTCTCAAACCTTCTCTCAACAAGTATTCTCGAGCGATATCGCTATATGGCATATTAACATCAGCAATATGATCAACTATTTTACGATTGATCTCTTCAGGAACCCGCATATCAAAACAACGATTTCCTGCTTCCATATGAAAAATTGGTATCTTCAAGCGTTTTGCAGAAATAGATGACAGGGCGCTGTTTGTATCTCCTAATATAAGCAACGCATCAGGTTTTAGCTCTGATAAAACCTTGTCAGTTTTACTAATCACTTGAGCAATTGTTTGAGCAGAAGTTATGCCAGCACACTCTAAATAAATATCAGGAGCGCGTATTTTCAAATCATCAAAAAAAATTCCGTTTAATTCATAATCATAATTCTGACCAGTATGGATAAAAACATGATCAAAATATTTATCAAGTTTAGCAATCGTTCGCGATAATCTTATTATCTCAGGACGAGTGCCAACTATAGTTACTACTTTTAACTTCTTCATCGAAATTCCTCATATCTATCTTTATAATCGATGTACATCTCTTTGACGAGCTCCCTCCAGGAGGGAACTTCTAGACTCAATTTTCTGCATAACTTGTCAGAATTTAATGAACGATCAATTTGAACTTCAGTAGATTCAACTATTTTAATATTTTTACTGTATAAATGTGCAACTAGCTTTAATAATGTGAACTTATCAATCGGAAGTGCACTTAAATGATAAGTACCAGATAAATTATTCATAGGAAGAATTTTATTAATAAGAATTCTTGCAATTATACAGGTTGGTAGTCCCGAAAAGACAGCCTTAGAATAGCCATGAACACTGGCTTTTTGCGATAGAAACCAATCAATCAGACTAATCTGCGACGTCAACTCGTGACCTATTATAGAAGTTCGCAATGTAAGATGGGGTTTGTAGTTAACCTCCCCCAAACTTTTAGATCGACCATATAAATCAATCGAATCAGGTATATCACTTTCTGTATATGATCCTCTATTCCCACTAAAAACGCAGTCAGTTGAAAAATGTATCAACTTGCACGCATATCTATCACATAGTTGAGCGAGCTGATGGGGCAATAAACTATTGATGGCGACCGCATCAACATGCTGTTTAGAAATATCATTTTGCTTAATCAAGCCAATACAATTAATTACAACAGACGGCCTTAAATTTTCAAGAACTAGCTTAATGCCAGAGAGATCCTTTATATCGATATTTGTGAAAACACGATCTTCACAACCATAGAAATACATTTCCTTTCCTTTGATACTTCGCACTGTAGAATATACCTGAAGATTTTTTGCAGAACTTAGATTTGCGAAAAGGCTATAGCCCAACATACCTGTTCCGCCTACTACTAAAATTTTCACTTAAAAACCTTCAGGGATAACTAAATTTCTACCTTCAATTTCACGTATAAAATTAAGCCTACGCAATAGATCCTTCATGCCGGCAACATCAAGCCTTTGAGTATTGTGAGAATTATAATCTTCAATTTTTGATAAATCTCTTTCACCTTCCTCAAAATATTTTCCATAATTTAAATTGCGGTTATCAGCAGGTATACAATAGTACTCACCCTGATCTTTGGCACTGAACATCTCTTCGCGACTGCACAACACTTCAAATAATTTTTCTCCATGACGAGTACCAATAACATTAATTTTATAATCAGACATATTAGTTATTTCAAGAATTGCCTGACATAAAACTTCAATTGTGGCAGCAGGAGCTTTCTGGACAAAAATATCACCATTTGATCCATTCTCAAAAGCATGTAATACCAGATCCACAGCATCATCTAAAGTCATCATAAATCTCGTCATTGTTGGATCCGTAACTGTAATAGGTGTTTTATTTTTAATCTGTTCTACAAACAATGGTATTACAGAACCACGAGATGCCATTACATTCCCGTATCTTGTTACACAGATTTGTGTAATGTTATCTGCTTTTGTATTTCTAGATTTTGCTATGGCAACTTTTTCCATCATTGCTTTAGAGATTCCCATTGCATTTATTGGATAAACTGCTTTGTCTGTGCTTAGACATATTACTTTTTTAACTTTATTATTAATAGCAGCGTCTAAAACATTTCTTGTTCCTAGTATATTTGTTTCAACTGCTTGAAGCGGGAAAAACTCACATGAAGGAACCTGTTTCAAGGCAGCTGCATGAAAAATGTAATCAACTCCTTTAACAGCATCATTTACACTATTTTTCTCACGAACATCACCAAGAAGAAATTCAATTTTGTTATTCTGATATTTTTTTCTCATATCATCTTGTTTTTTCTCATCTCTTGAGAAAATCTTAATTTTTTTTATATTTGATTGAATAAGTCTATTTAGAACGGCATTTCCAAAAGAACCAGTTCCACCTGTTATCATTAAAACCTTATCTTTAAACATGCTTGTCTCCATTTCATATTATAAGAACTTAATTCTGAATTAAAACTGCACGGTGCTTGCCATGGAAGAAATGACTAGTACCAGATGCATATGATACAGCATTAGTGTTTTTGAAAACCTTTCCCTTCGATCTAAAGTCATTCCCACCAAGAAGCACAAGACTGAATGGATAATGACAACTAATCTCCTCAATCTCATATGGTGATTTGTAATGAAGAGATCCGTCATAATCAACATTATTTAGAACAACTTCACCTACATTAATCTCAGCCGCTAAACTCAATGCATGCCCGAGCGTCATTTCTAAAATATTCTTCTTATTACTACATACTGATAATTTATTATCTACCCTCTTATAGTTTATTGAAACAGATACACTTTGTTTGCCTATTTTGTTTATGATTTTATTAACTTCATTTAAATTCTCAAAAAATAAAGAGTTTATTGAAATTTTATCGCATCCAGCATGAATGAGCTGCTCTGCATCTTCTGCATTTCTTATACCACCACCATATGTAAAAGGCATTTCTGCGAATTTGGTTAAAGTTTGAATATAGGAAATATCTTTTTTATTAATGTGATTATTGTCGATATCATAAAGAATTAATTCATCAACCTGGAATTGAGAGAAAATTCTGATAGTGTTTATTGGATCTCCAACATATTTTTCATATTCAAAGCCTATAGTGTTAATTAATCTTTTATTTGACATTAACAAACTAACAATTTCTCTACTAATCATTTCATAGATCTTAAAAATTCTTTAAATATTTTTTGTCCAGCATAGTAACTTTTTTCAGGATGAAATTGTACACCATGAATATTACCACAAGAAATGCTTGAAAGAATATTCTTATTATGTGCTATACAACTATGATCATTTAATATTTTGTTAGTTTGCATATAATAATTATGAATAAAGTAAAAATTATCAGATGGGGAATTTTGAGATAAGATATCTGATTTGTTCCAACTTAATTTAGACCACCCTATATTTGATTTTTCAAGTTTTGTACAACTGCCCTCAAATATACCAAGTCCTTTCATCTCACCTTCTTCACTTCCATCAAACAAGATTTGCATACCAATACAAATTCCTAAGAATGGCAGACTTTTATTATTTAATTCTTCTTTAATTGGATTAAATAGGTCTTTATCTATTAAACGTGAAATTGTTTCGTCATAAGATCCAACTCCTGGAAAGATAATGCAGTCTGATTTAGATAACTCTTTCTTTCCAGTAACTAAAATATACTCATAATCCAACTTGTTAACAGAATTAATGATGCTTTGAACATTACATTGTTTTAAGTCTATGATGCCTACCTTCATTTGTATAAGCGTTTTTCTTGTGAAAAAAATCCTTGAGCTTTTGAAGCAAATATCATTAGCTTTCTATAACTTTTAAAATGTTTAACTGAGCTTGGCTTTTCACATAGCATAGAATATAGCTCTGTTGTTGATATTTCTAGTTTATCAGCTAGAAATTCAAAATCTTCTTTGCATTCAATGTGAGATAATGCGCATGTTTCTAATTTTTTTAAAGCATCGTCGCGTGTCATTTGATCAACTAAAATCAAACTTGAAAAATGTGCTTTTCTTCTATCAATACCATATTTAGTTGGGAGATAATAACTTTCAAGAAATCTAGTAAAAAAACTTTCATGATGTTTGTGCTTGAAGGGCTTCCATTTATAATTATTTATCAATAAATCTTCTGCTTCTTTTTTAGTATAGTTAATCACATTCAAAGGCTTATAAATAACCATTCCATACATAATTCTATAAACTATTCGCGAAACAAGGCTATTGACCATTGGAAAAGTTAAAAGTTTATTATTAGAAAATCTTTTTACTATATTTTTTACTAGTCTTGGGTCATTGCCTGGGTATGCTCCCCATGCCTCTGGCTCACGAATAACTTCTGTAGCATAATTAGCTCCTGTAAGAACAGATTTGACGTTATTTTTAATAGCAAATTTGTATAATGAAGAGAAAAAAGCCATATCTTGTGGGATGTCTAAATGTTGAATACCGCTTTTTAAAAAACTTAACTGCATATCTCTCATCTCACTCCATTCAATAACTTCTGTATGAAGATCAAGCTTTAAAGCATCTATCATGCATCTTATATTATATGATGCATGTTGGGTGTTCCACCCAGCATCAACATGAAGAACAAGCGGTTTTAATTTCATATCATTGACACAAATATGCAGCAAATAACTGCTATCCAATCCACCACTAAATCCAATTATGCAATCATATTCGCTATCTTTTGCTTTACGAGATTTAATTTGATCTGCCATTAGCTCAAGTTCATTTGATTTTATTTCAGACGGCAGATGAGGTTTTATCATATCAAAATGATTACAGTAGGAGCATTCCCCATTGTCATTGAAAACTATTGTAGGATCAGTATCATCCATTACACAACGAGAACAGATCTGATTTGGTTTTTTGAATTTGTATGGATTTAAATTAAAGAAAGCCATATTTTTTTATACTTTGTCGGTAAAATTTTGTTTATTTATAACACATAAATGCTTTGACATGCTTAAATCCCAGGAAAAATCTTTTGCTCTAATTTTTTGATGCTCGACAATTGATGCTGATAAACTTTTGTTATCAACAACACGTTTTATAAGAAAAGCTAAGTCAACTGGATCCTTCATTTCATATACTGTATTAGGATTATTTAATATTTTTGTTGATACCTCAAATGATGATGACAGCACAGGTGTATTGCTTTGCATACATTCAAGAAGGGTAATCCCAAAAGTTTCACTTAAAGATGAAAATATCATTACATCACTGGAGCTAACCTCGTATTCAATCTCATCTTGATTAACATGTCCAAGAAATACAATTTTTGAATTGAGACTGAGTTTATTAATAAGTTTTTTTATTTTTTTATACTCCTTTTGATCTTCTAGAGAGCCACAAATTTTTAAATCTACATGAAAATATCTTTCAAGGATTTTGCATGCTTTTATTACAGTTGGATAATCTTTATATGAAAATATTGGAGATACGCATGAAATTTTCAAATTATTTTTATTTTTTACAATTTTTTTATTTTCATAGTCTTCAAACCAGGCATTAACCCCATGCGGGATAACTACAGAAGGACAATCGAAGTATCTTTGTGTAATTTTTCTTGCAAATTCTGACTGAAAAATAACTAATTTACTTCTCTTGAAAGTATAGATATTTAAAAAGAACAAGAAAATTTGGCGTATTTGTTGCTTAATTGAGCTTTTCAGAAACCATAGTTTAGGCATAAATACGCTTATATCTTGATGAATAGCTATTCTATTTTTAGAATTACAGACATTGGCACAATCTAAAGTTAAAAGTACTGAATTTTCATAACTATTTACAATCTTGGGGAGCTTAAATCGTTGCCAAAACAAGGATTGAATTAGGTTTGATCTTCCTACTTGAAAAACTGGTAATTTACCATTTAAACTTTCGAGTTCAACAGCGAGTTCTTTTGAAACATAAAAAACAGCATCATGTTTTTCTTCAGACAGTTTTTTGTAGAGTTCAGCAGCATGAACTATTCCGCCACCAGATCTAATCCTACAGCCGTCGACTATTAACATTTGTATATTTTGGAATGTAAATAAAACTTAAAAGAAATACTACATTTATTGTTGTAAAATATCCAGAACTTCTAAATACAAAACATATTAAAAAAACCATACTAATGAACTGCAAAAGTTTCTCTTGAGTGGTTTTAGGGTTAATAAATATTTTTTTAATTGAGATGACTATTAAACCAATACTAAGAAATAATCCAGGCCATCCAAGCTCTATAACTAATTTTGGAAATAAAGACCCAGCATCTTCTAAATTTAGAGATTTTCCAGCTGACAAGTCATAAATTATTTGAGTTATTAGTCCCTTTGGTGAGTTTGCTGCTTGACCAATTCCCTCTCCAAAAAAACTGTTTGTTAAAACTAAATAGGCATTTTCATAACCTTGCAGTAACACCAACGCAGTAAAGTTTTCACTATTTTCATAATCAGAAATAGAAACTATTCGTTCAAAAAAATAACTAAATTGGAAAAGGTATGGCACTAAAAATATAAGAGCTAAACATGCATAGAAGCTTTGTAAAAATCTTCTTCTAAGAGAAGAATTTCGTAAATAGTTTATAAATTTTATAAAACTAAATCCAAAAGCGAAAGTGACTGCAAGTAAACTAGGGCAAAAAATCCCAACAAAGAGAAAAAGCACTATATTTAAATTTTCAAATCTATTTCTGGTTAGATTTGCCAAAATAATAGCCATAGCAACTGATAGCTCCCTTACCATATGTGCAGGTTCACTAAAAAAAAGTATTGGGCGTCCAAATAAATAAATATCAGATCTATATTGAAAAACAGAGATTATGGTAAGAGCAAAAAAACCATAAAATAATATACTACTAAGATTTTTACTTATAAACAATTGTTTATATAACTGTTTAGAGAGGAGAATTAATAAAATTAATATAAGAACAAAATTTATAAAAGAGTCGATGATTAATTCTGAATCAAAAGATATAATAATTGGGCTTAATATTATAATAATTGTTAATAACCAAAGAATATTATGATGAATTTTTGTTCCATTCCTAATAACGGCAATTCCAAAAAGTACCAACAATAAACTTAAACCCCTACTACCAATGTTTGCAATAACATTTATGATTTCTGCTAAATAACCAGAAAAAATCATTTTTTAATAAAAATATTTATTAAGTTTTTAACAAGAAAAATTATACATCGGGTAATTAAAGTTGAAGCTGCAACAAAGATCCCTAAGTTTTTTCGATGACATATGAAGCATTCTTTTAAACGGATAAAATATGCTCCATCGCTCACACCGCCAGCATACATATCATGAGTTAAGATATTATGAAATGATATTTTTTCACCAGCTAATATGCTTCTTAGAAGCTGATCATAGTCACCAATAACTTTAAAGTTTTTATCAAATTGATGTTGCTGTAAGACTCTTGAAGGAAAAATACCTGATGGATGTTGCAAAGTCATACCAAAAAATAAAAAAGTAAAAAATTTATATTTTGACTTTAATATTTCATTTGAAAACTTTGATTTAAATTCAATATCTCCGAAGGAAATAGCTTCAGGATCATTACTCTGTAAATAATCTTTAATTTCTTTTAGTGCTCCAATCTTAAGAGCATCATCGCTATTTAAAAAAATTATATATTTACCTTTGGCAAGGCTTATGCCTTTGTTATAGGCATCAAAAATACCCTCATCCTTCTCTGATACAAAAACTATATTTTGTTTTGTATGATTTGCTAAATGATTTTTAATTTTTATTTTAGTTAAGTCACTGGATTTTCCATCTACAATTATGTGCTCAAGCCAATCTTCGTTTATATTAACTGAATTTAAGCTCCTATCTATTGTGTTTTCAGAATTAAAACATACTGTGATTATGCTTAGTAACATTATTATTTTTTTAAAATTTTCTTTAAAAAATTCCAGGCTGGTCCTGGTATTAATGATTTTAAATATAATTGAATTCTGTATTCAAGTTTTTTTGGTGAAGCTGAAAAGTTGCTTATAGGTGTAACCCACGTCTCACCATATAAATGTACTAAACATTCAGTAGTATTGTTAGGTATCTTAACTTCGATATTGAAAATCTCATAATTTTTTATATTTTTAATAAATTTTTTTGGGAAAGTATAGGCATTACAAGTATATCTTCCTAACCTTTCTGTAACTATATAAAAATCAATTCTACATCCTAGTCTCTTTATGGTTAAGATTTCTCCCTCCCACCGAGTAATCTCAAAATCATTATTTTCCAGTATTTTTAGTAACTGTTTGAACTTATCACTCTCAGGATTAATATCTATAAGCAGATCAATATCATCATCATGTAAAATAAAATTTTGATCTCGATAAAAGCCTAATAAAGTTCCAAAGTAAACTACATATCTAATGTCAGCCTTGTTTAGCTCTTCAATAACGAACTTAAAGTCATCCTGTGATTCTACTTGCCGCATTATATTCATTTTCAATTCTCTTTTTTTATAGTTACTTTATTGTGTCCTGTTACCCTTTCTGAAATTGGAGGAAGTTGCATGAAATCTCTACCATATAAATTAGCAAGTACTTTATGATAATTTTTTGGAGCTGGAAAAAATTTACCTTCAAACTCTATATTAACTGGAGGTACTAAGTCCTCTTTTAAAAATATATTCCTTTTCCAACCATCAACCCAAAGAATATTTCCTAAAACCTTCTCATCCTTGCTCTTTGCTAAGTTCTCCAATCTTTTAATAATTTTATAATTGAAAAACATAGGTAATTTATTAAGAAGCTTGAGAATAAGGCGTTTGAATAAAGGTTTGTTTTTATTATATGGTAAAAATAATTTTAATAATATCTCCTTTAATATGCGTATTTGCAGCCTTTTCCAATTATTTCTTGGTATATTATCGAGTATAAAAATATCAATTGAAATACCTATATTCATTTTAAATTTATAGTCTTCTTTTACTAAACTTGAATTATCAAAAACTTTTATAAACGGAAGTGGGTTTATTTTATCAAGATATGATGTAAAGCATAAGTTATTTAAATTCATAATCTTAAGTAATTCAGGTAAATCTTTTCTTAAAACTATTAAATCTATATCGTCATCCCATGGTATAAAGCCTTTATGCCTAACCGCACCAAGTAAAGTGCCATAAAATATTAAAATATTAATTTTATTTTTTGTTAAATTAAATATATCCTCAGCTATGCCTAATTGAACTCTTTTAATTTCTTCAATATTCATAAAGACTTTTTCTGACCCTTAAAAGCCTAAACATTAGTAAAAATAATTCCGTCAAAATAATGCAGAATATAGCTAAATATACTGTTAAAAAGTTTGATAAGTAGATTGAATATAATAAAATTAGCACTGCGAGGGATTGAATTATAACATCTGTATTTGATTTGATCTGAATTCGTAGAAGTGTATGCAAAGGAAGTCCAAATATTGAGTTGCATATTTTGAAGGAAGTTAAAATAATATAAAAGACCGCAAGATATGCTATGAAATAGTCTAGAGAAGCTAATGAACCAAATGATTGAATCCCAACCACAGAAAGCAATCCAGAAATTAATATTATTAATGATATTATTAATGTTGATTTAATAATTTTTACAGAATAATCTTTAGCAGATGTATTGCTTTTATTTTTTCCTAAAATATTCATTGATAATGGTTGAATAAGGCTCTGAATCATACTGTAAATTTGATCATAAAGAATATAAACAGAGTAAAGAATCTCGTCTGATACTGATTTTAGTAATATTCTTGGAACACTTGAAACATAAGTGGATGATCCCTTATTAAGAAAAAATGTAACTGAATATTTATAGTAACTAAAAATTTTTAAGCTTCGCCTAAAATGTTTCCAAATTTTTAATGTAATTGATATCAGAAAAACTTGCATAATGCTTATTATTAATAAGTGGTTTGCGTATATAAACAATGCATTTTTATCTGACAGGTTTATATAAAAGAATGTTATGCCAATAACTTTAGCAATTACTAAGACTGGTAAATAAAAATGTATTTTTTTGAGGCTCCAATATAGTTCCATCGGTATAGATACTTGCAATAGTAAACCTATCATTAGAATCATCAAGCTTATTATCAGATATGATTCTATTATAAAGATATAAAATAGCGCGAAGATTAAGGTCAACATTAATATAAATAAAAGCCTATATATCAACAAAGTGCTTGATATCTTTAAGATAAGATTTTCATGTATAGTTCTATATCTAGAAGTTAGGCATAAATTTAGACCAAAATCGAAAAGCACCATAAAGATGTTACACCAAGCTACATAATAAATGATTTCGCCATATGTTTTTAAGTCAATTTCAAAGGTTACATAATATAAAATAAATAAGGGGTGAAATGTATTTATAAAAGTAATTAAGTAATTAGAAATTAATGATTTATTATTTTTTAATTTTTGTAAATATATCAATTTTTATTTCCTCACCCATTTTGTCTTTATTTGATAATATTAAATTCTCAAACTTAAATTTCTTCCTTATGGATGCCTCTATGTTATAGCATTTTTCGTCTAGTTCGGAATATTTGCCAATACATATATATTCGAATATGGTTTCTTCGAGAGCAAGAAAACCATGAGCCAGGTTACCTGGAACAATTACCCAATCATATTCTGGTTTTAGATGAAAGTATCTTAGTTCATTTACATCTTGATAAGGATTGAGTTGAAAATCTATTATTTGGCCTTTTAATACTTTAATAAATTTTATTTGTTCGTAAGGAGATGATTGATGATGTAGTCCTCTGAAAACATTCTTCTTACTAAAACTTTGTTTTATAACAAGGTCATCCGTTTCATGAATTATTTTTAAATAACCTCTATGGTCACTATATATCATTTAGAGAAGTTTTAATTTGCTCAAAATGGGCATCTTTAAGATCATGTTCCATCATTTCTTTACATAAATCATCTATAGATATTTGTGGAATCCAGTCTAAATGATTTTTAGCTAACTTAGACGAACCTAACAAATTTTCAACTTCAGCAGGCCTAAAATATACTTCTGACACTTTAAAAATAATTTGCCCTTCATTTATTTTAGATTCGCTATTTGTTTTGGTAACAATCGCATGCTCATTAATTCCTTTACCATGCCATTCAACATTAATGCCTAAAATTTCTACACACTTATTGCAAAAATCCTTGACGCTTATTTGATGATTCGTTGAAATAACATAATCATTAGGTTCATCACTCTGAAGCATCATCCATTGCATAGTGACAAAATCTCTGGCGTGACCCCAATCTCTTTTTGCATAAATGTTTCCAAGATGGATGCAATCTTGCATTCCATAATATACTCGTGATAAACCCTTAGTAATTTTTCTTGTAACAAAATTTTCTCCCCGCCTAGGACTTTCATGATTAAAAAGGATTCCATTACAAGCAAACATCCCATAAGCTTCTCGATAATTTATAGTTGTCCAATAAGCAAATAGTTTCGCAACTGCATATGGACTCCTTGGATAAAAAGGTGTTTTTTCAGTTTGAGGAACTTCCTGAACGAGTCCAAATAATTCAGATGTAGAAGCTTGATAAAATTTAGTTTTATCAACTAAATTATTTCGCTTTATAGCCTCAAGTAATCTTAAAGCACCTAGACCATTAACATTAGCTGTATATTCAGGTAATTCAAAACTTATTTTTACATGACTTTGAGCGCCTAAATTATATATTTCGTCTGGCTTATATTTGATGCATATATTATCTAGGCTAAATGAGTCCAAAAGATCACCGTATTCCATTTTAAAAGGTAAATCTCCATCTTCAGCTTTTTTATAAAGATGGTCTATTCTAGGTGTATGGATAATACTATTGGGTCGCTTAACTCCAATAACAGTATAGCCTTTTTCTAAAAGAAATTCTGCTAAATACGAACCATCTTGGCCAGTAATGCCTGTTATTACTGCTACTTTAGACATCTAAATTCTCTCAGCAACAATTCTAGCAACGAATGCATCATCCTCTTTATACATGGCGAAACCCATACCCTGCACTGAATATAAAGTTTTGAAATCAAATAATTTAAGTTGTTCAATAACTTCATTCATTGTTTGGAACCTTCTATAGTGGGCCTCAGTTGCTTTAGTTCTTGTACTATCTTCGTCGACCCTAAACTCTAAAAAGATTTTTTCATTTGGCAGCAATAGCTCTTTCATGTTTTGCATGAAAACTGACTGCTCTTCATCTGAAATTGCATGAAGAAAGAATCTAGCATAAACGATACAATTATCAGTTTGAATGTTACTTCTAGATAAGTTTTCAGGATATAAAAATTCAAGATTTTCATGTTTTGTGATTTCAGTTTCAGAGATACCTTGAACTTGATCTACTGTATATACTTTTGAAAAATAATTAGAAAAGAAAACAGAGTCTCTTCCATCTCCACTAGCATAGTCAATCACAGTCAAATCATAACTGTTTAAATAAGAAATGGTGAATGCAGCAAATTGAGATGGAGGCGGTAGTGTCTTATTTAATTTATTTTTGTAATATTTTTTCCAATATTCTTTTTCCATAACTAAAGATTGTTTGATGTATTGAGGTTAAATTATAATTAATAAAATATTAAAAGATAGTAAAAATGTATATTTCTAATACATTAATTTAACTTTCTATCTGATCTAAAATGCTTTATGAGTACTGACGCTACTCCTAATATAAGGCCGAGTACTGCTCCAATAAGGCATATGAATAAGCGATTAGGTTCAGCTTTTTTTTCTCTTATAGAAGGAGGATCAATAAATTCAAACACATAAAAGTCATTGGCTTCAATTAATGTTAATTTCTGAGTTTCTTTTTGAAGTAACTGAGCAATAGCTTGCTTTACCTGTGCGACACTTGTATTTAACATCTGTTTATTAAGGAAAATTAAAGCTTTTTCTGATTTCATTTTATCTTTCTCTCTAAATAAAAGATTTATCTCATTTATAACAAGCTCAGCCCATTCTGCAGCAATAACAGGAGATTGATGACTAATTGTAAGAGTTACAAAACCAGTCTTTTTATCTTGACTGATTGTTAGGTGCTTTTTCTTGAATTGCTCAAAACTTTCTTGAGCGCTAGGAATCTGCTTTTGTGGATAAGAAAAGTCTCTTATCCAAGATCCTAAAGATTCATCATAGAGACTGTCATCATATATTATTTTTTGTTTTTTGCTGTCCCATGATCTAACAGCCATAAGATTAGGCAAAAAAATGTTAGGCATTAAGTTATATTCAAAAAAACTAAGTGAACTTAATTTTTCTATTGCTTTAAGTAAGTTGCTCTCTGTTGAGTTAAAAGGCGACTTGATTCCTGCTATTGAAGCTAACCCACTGACCTCATTAGATATTTGAAAGTCATTTACCTCAACAGGTGCAAGCAAAGCTACTGATTTATAAATATTTGGTAAACTTAGACTATAGATTGCAGAAGCTATTAGAAAAAAACTTGTAAAACATACAATTACCCATTTACCATCAAAGACAATTTTAAATAAATCAAGTAAATCAATCTCATCATCTTTTGCATCATAATTTCTAGTTGTATTCATATAAAAATTTAAAAAATAACTTTTACGCTAGTTTATCCTAATAAGATTAAAATAAAAAATAAAAGATATAAGCTTATAATTTACTATTGTGGTACCCGAGGCCGGACTTGAACCGGCACGATATTTCTATCGAGGGATTTTAAGTCCCTTGTGTCTACCAATTCCACCACTCGGGCATGTCAATAGATACGAACATTAAGAATTATACTTAAATTAATAAAAATGTCTTCATATAAATGGAGGCTGAAGCCGGAATCGAACCGGCGTAAACGGCTTTGCAGGCCGCTGCATAACCACTCTGCCATCCAGCCCAGCGTAAGCATTTAGAATGAGGATTGTATATCAAATCTTTCAGTTTTACTGACAAAAATTTTTATTTTGGTATGTAATATTCTGTCCTCTCTATATCATCTTCAATACATTCCTCACCATATTGAATTTCAATAAGGTGACATGTCTGATTAAATGGATTTGTAATCTGATGCCAGTCACCAACAGGTACCAGATAGTGATCAAATCTATTTAATTGAATACTTTTTTTTGAATTAGGGTCTTTTTTGCTGTAATTTACAATACATGAGCCTTTACTAACCATCCATATCTCACTTCTTTTAAAATGTTTTTGAAAACTCATGCCCTTACCTGGAGCAACAATTAACTCCTTAACTTTAACATTATCTTCTTCAAAAAGATTATAGAAGGAGCCCCAAATTCTTTCTTCATGATAGTATTGCCATTTTTTTAGAATCCAGGATGAAGAATTTTTCTTAACATCACCTCCCACACTGAATTTAAAATTTATTCCTTCTACGGACATTTCTGGAATATTATCTTTATTTCTATCACCACCATTAGCAAATGTAATCTGATCATCTGGATACATTTCCTTGACTTTTATAAGCGCATTAATAGCACTTCCATGTTCATCATCGTCAAAGTCAATAACTGAATCAACATTCTTTAAATTTTCTATTATGCTTTTTCGTTCAATAAAAGGCATAAAAAAATTCCCTTTTTTATTTATTAACCACTCGTCACTATTTAAAGCAACTACTAACTTTTCTCCAAGTTCTTTTGCTGATTTAAAATAAGCTATATGACCAGAATGAATTGGATCAAAACCGCCACTGACAACAACTACTTTCATATTTATTTATAGTTAATTTTTATACATTTTATATTAGCAAATGATTAAACTCTAACATTACCTCTATAATCGTAAATGAGTCCATCGTAATTACTAAAATACTCTTTAAATTGATTATGGTACACACATATCATTGCTACTTTCACATCCTTGGGTTTTTCTTTAGTTGATTTAAACCCTAATTTATTCAACTCTTCATGATCCTTGGTTGAGATTAAAGGATCCCATATTTGAACCCTAATACCAAAATCTTTCATAGATAAAATTAAATTTTTAACTTTTGTATTTCTAGTATCAGAACAATTTTCTTTGAAAGAATAGCCAAAAACTGTTACTTCAGTAGACTTTAAATCCATATCAAACTTTTTCATATACATAATAAAATCATTTAAAACCCATTCGTGCATTTCATCATTAATTTTACGAGCTGCTTTCATTATATTAGGAGTATAGCCCATCATTTTTGATTTATGCATCAGATAATATGGATCAATGCTTATACAATGGCCACCAACCATACCTGGTGTCAACTTCATAAAATTCCATTTTGTTGCTGCAGCTTCAATAACATCATTAGTATTTATACCAATTGAAGTATAAAGTTGATGCATTTCATTAATAAGTGCAATATTCACATCTCTTTGAATATTTTCAGTAACTTTTGCTGCTTCAGCAACTTTAATTGATGGCGCTTCGTGAATGCCAGCTTCTATAATTGATGAATAGATAAAAGATATAATTTTTAAAGCTTCGATATTAGAACCTGAAATGATTTTTTTAATCTTTTCAATTGTGTTAATTTTATCTCCAGGAACTACTCTTTCAGGGCTATACCCAGTTGAAAACTCTTTATTAAAAATTAATCCCGATTTTTTTTCTAGAATTGGAGTGCATATTTCATCTGTTACTCCTGGATAAACTGTAGACTCATATATAACTATTGAGCATTTTTTAATTATACTTCCAACCAGTTCACTAGAAGTTATAAGCGGTCTTAAGTCAGGAGTTTTGTCCTCATTTATTGGAGTAGGAACAGTAACTATAAAAATATTACTTTTTTTAATTTCCTCAATTTTTGAAGTAAGATTGCAATTTTTACTTAAAACTTCTAGATTCTTGTTCGATATGTCATTATTAACATCGATATTATCTTTTAACTGATTAACTCTTTCTTCTTTTATATCAAAACCGGTTACATTGAATCCCTTTAGTGCAAACCTTGCCGCCAAAGGAAGTCCAACATACCCCAAACCAACTATACAAATCTTATAGTCCTTTTTATTAAACTTTTTCATCGGTTTTAAGAGTATTCAAAGTATAAATTAAGCCTGTATACAAAGTGATAATAAGCGATATGAATAATAGCATGTCTGCAATCACGATTATCAACATATTATTTATTGCTAGGCCAAATAAATATATTGATAGAGTGAATAATTGAGCTGTTGTTTTAATTTTGGCAAGAAAAGTAACTTTAGTAGCATCAGTTATTCCATTTCTTGCATTTAAATCTCTAAGAGCTCCTACCCAAATCTCTCTTGTAATAATTATTGCTCCAATAAAACCTATTAAGTAGCTTGAGAGATTTATTGCAAGTCCAAATAAAACAAAAAGAACAAGAATTTTGTCTGCAATCGGATCCAGTATTTCTCCAAGTTGAGATACAGCATTATATTTTCTAGCTAAATAACCATCAAAGTAATCTGTTATTCCTGCTAAAAAAAATAATATGAGTGCCAATAGGTACCCATCTGGAGATATTAAAAGTAGAAATATCACTGCTGCAAGAAAAATTCTTGATAAGGTTAGTATGTTAATAAAAGTTCTCATGATTAAAGTTTTTCTTTAATTGAATTAGCTATTTTGGCATTAATACCCTTAACAGTCATTAAATCATCAATGTTAGCTAACTTAATACTCTTAATATTCTTATATTTATAGAGCAATCTTCTTTTTAGAACTGCTCCTATTCCATCAATATCATCGAGTTTAGATTTTTTAATGCCTCCTCTTTTATTCTTTCTTTGAGCCATTATTGCAAATCTGTGGGACTCATCTCTGGCTTCTTGAAGCAAAAGAAATGCTTTTGAATATTTATCAAATTCTATAATGCCCTCTTCAGACAAGATCGTTTCAGTAGCACGAACCCTATCCGACCCCTTTGCAATTGAAATTACTTTTATATCTTTATGTTTAGATGCTTTGATAACAGATGCAGCAAATTTCAATTGAGTTTTGCCTCCATCAATAAGAATTATGTCTGGTCGTGTTTCTTTATCTTTATAAAATTTAAGCCTTCTTTCCATGACATGCTTAAGAGAACCGACATCATTACCAGATAACTCTTTTGGAATATTAAATAATCGATAATCTTGATTACTTGGTCCGGAGTCTGAAAAAACAATACAAGATGCAACTGCATGATCTCCTGAAATATGGCTCACATCATAGGCCTCAATCCTCTTAATAGGTATCTTGAGACCCATTGCACTTTGCAATTCTTTAAATGCAAAATTATATCTATCTTCTTTGCTTAAATGATTCTGTATTACTTGTTTTGCATTAATTTTACATAGGTTATAGATTGATCTTATGGCTCTTGATGGTGAGTGGGTAATATTAACTTTGATTTTAAATTTTTTCTTAATTACTTTTTTAATTAATTCTTTTGTATCAAGAGAACTGGTGCATAAAATTTTATTAGGTATGTCTATCTGATTATCATAAAAATTTAAAATGGCTGACTGATAGACATCATCTATTGATTCGTAGTAAGCCCTTTTAATAAGATGAGTTTTAGTTCCTCTAATCTTTCCTCTTCTAACAACGATGATACATATTCCCAAATAATCATCTTCTGCATAAACAGAAAATATATCCACATCCCTAGCAAGGGTAACAACAGATTGCTCTTCGCGAAGCAGCTCTAATCTTTTTAATCTATCTCTTATATCTGCGGCCTTTTCAAATTCTAAATTGTGTGAAGCTTTTTCTATTTCAGAATTTAATCGATTTATAGTTTGTGAGTCTGATGAGGATAAATAAGATTTAGCACTTGCTACATCCTCAAAATAATCAACTTTCGATATTTTCTGAACGCATGGAGCTGAGCACCTTTTCATTTGAAATTCTATACATGGGCGAGATCTATTTGAAAAGGTGGAATCATTGCAATTTCTTAACCTAAAAATTTTCTGTATTTCTTTTATAGATTTTTTTACAGCGCCAGAGCTAACGAAAGGACCAAAAAAATTTGAGTTCACAGCC
>Ga0255753_1002098_pt1 | contig 22524 bp, 21 predicted proteins | sample 041ome_10_FD_179953 | JGI IMG/M metagenome (GOLD analysis project Ga0255753, IMG submission 179953) | Coastal salt marsh microbial communities from the Groves Creek Marsh, Skidaway Island, Georgia - 041412US metaG (version 2) | ecosystem: Environmental > Aquatic > Marine > Intertidal zone > Salt... | reverse complement strand
TGTTGAGCATGTTAAAGGACTAAGTGTTCCATGTGAAGACAGTAAAGCTATTGCTCAAGTTGGAACTATTTCAGCCAATGGTGACCATGCCGTCGGTGAAATAATTGCTGAAGCAATGGAAAAAGTTGGTAAAGAAGGCGTTATAACTGTTGAAGAAGGCAGTGGTATTGAAAATGAACTCGATGTTGTTGAAGGTATGCAATTTGATAGAGGTTATTTATCACCTTACTTTGTAACAAATCAAGATAATATGACTGTTGAATTAGACAGCCCTTTAATTCTTTTATTTGATAAGAAAATCTCTAATATTAGAGATTTACTACCTCTTTTAGAATCTGTAGCTAAAGCTGGAAAACCACTTTTAATTATTGCAGAAGATATTGAGGGCGAAGCATTAGCAACATTAGTTGTTAATAATTTAAGAGGCATAGTTAAAGCGGCAGCTTGTAAAGCGCCAGGATTCGGTGACAGAAGAAAAGCAATGTTAGAAGACATAGCTATTCTTACTGGCGGTACTGTTATTTCTGAAGAAGTTGGTCTTTCATTAGAAGGAGCAACCATTGAAGATTTAGGTACTGCAAAAAGAGTAGTTCTTAATAAAGACAATGCAACAGTTATCGATGGTGCTGGCGATGAAAAAGATATTGCAGCAAGAGTTAATCAGATTCGAGCTCAAATCGAAGATACTTCATCTGATTATGATAAAGAAAAGCTACAAGAAAGAGTTGCTAAACTTGCAGGAGGTGTTGCTGTTATTAAGGTAGGAGCAGGATCTGAAGTAGAAATGAAAGAGAAAAAAGCTAGAGTAGAAGACGCCTTGCACTCAACAAGAGCAGCCGTAGAAGAGGGTGTTGTCCCTGGTGGTGGTTCTGCTTTAATCAGATGCTTAGAAGCAGTAGAAAAAGTGTCGGGTGATAATGATGATCAAAATGTTGGTGTTAATATCGCTAGAAAAGCTTTTGAAGCTCCACTAAGACAAATCGTTTCAAATGCTGGCGAGGAATCATCTGTGATTCTTGCTAATGTGAAAGATGGCAAAGGCTCTTATGGGTTCAATGCAGCAACTGGCGAGTACGGCGATATGATTGAAATGGGTATTCTTGATCCTGCAAAGGTAACAAGGACTGCTATTCAAGCAGCAGGATCAGTAGCCGGAATGATGATTACTACTGAAGCAATGGTGACTGATGTCCCTAAGGATGATACTCCTATGCCTCCAATGCCTGATATGGGCGGAATGGGCGGTATGGGCGGAATGATGTAATCATTTAATGTTCATTATTAAATGGGGCCCTTAGGCCCCATTTTTATTAGATTTAAAGTAAAATTTAATTTAATATTAGTAAAAGCACACTTATAAGGAGAGTCATGGATATTTTAACCGATCAAGCTTTTTTTAGATCACTTCATGTTTTATTTGGTATAGCCTGGATTGGCTTACTTTATTACTTTAATTTTGTTCAGGCTGAGTATGTAAAAATTGCAGATCCTGATGCAAAAGCTGATGTATTTAAGAAGCTCGCACCTAATGCATTATGGTGGTTTAGATGGGCTGCATTATTCACATTTTTAACGGGAGTAATACTTTTACATCAAATCTACGTAAGAATAGGAACTGAAATTATTTTGGGTGCAACAATGGGCATCATTATGATGCTAAATGTATGGGGTATTATTTGGAGAAATCAAAAAATTGTTTTAGGTATGAAAGATGGTGATGCCGCCGCCGCTGGTGCTAAAGCAGGATTAGCATCTAGAACTAATACTCTTTTTTCAGTACCAATGCTAATGTATATGGTTTACTCAGTTCATGGTGGAAATGTAGGTATGGGTATTAGTATGAATGCTTTATACCTTGGGCTTGCAATTATTTTTGCTATTGAGGCAAATGCAATCTGGGGAAAAATGATACCTGCAATTGCTTCAGTAAGAGCAGTAATTATATCTTCATTTGCTTTAGCTATAATTATGAAAATGATTACCGATCTTATCTAAATATTTATCAATTAAAAGGGCGAGTCTTAATCTCTCCCTTTTAATTAGCTCAATAACCTTTAAAATAACCATAATTAAGTAAAAGGAAAGATACATGCCTAATAAACCAAGCAAAGAAGAAGCATTAAATGCTGTAAGAACCCTTATATCTTGGGCAGGAGACGATCCTGATAGAGAAGGTTTAATTGAAACACCTGACAGAGTAGTTAGATCTTATAATGAGTTTTTTGCAGGTTATAAAGAAGATCCAGAAAAAGTTTTAGGAAAAACTTTTGAAGAAGTTGAAGGTTACGATGAGGTAGTTATTGTAAGAAATATAAGAGTTGAATCTCATTGTGAGCATCATATGGTGCCTATTGTTGGAGTTGCTCATGTTGGGTATATCCCTAATAAAAGAGTTGTTGGTATCAGCAAGCTTGCAAGAGTAGTCGATATTTATGGAAAACGACTTCAGACACAAGAAACAATGACGGCTTTAATAGCTGATACGATTGATAGAGTTTTAGAACCAAAAGGCGTTGCTGTTGTTATAGATGCAAACCATGAATGTATGTCGACAAGAGGCATTCACAAAACAGAGTCAAGTACTATTACAAGCAGAATGCTAGGTAGTTTTAGAGATAATATTGAAACTAGAGCTGAGTTTATGAATCTAATAAACTCTCCAAAACAATTTTAAGTTTCTTTTGTATGGTTTTATGCCAAGCATTAACCCAAATCAACCCATAATCCTCGCATCCGGATCTGAGAGCAGAAAAATTATGCTTCAGGATGCTGGTCTTGACTTTGAGGTAATTACTTCAAATGTAGATGAAGACTTATTGAAAAATCAAATGAAAGCAGTGCCATTTGAAGAACAGGTTATTAAGCTTGCTGCAGCAAAAGCTTTAGCAGTAAGTTCTGAAAATCTAGACCAAATAATAATTGGTGGAGACCAAATGTGTGTTTTCAATAACAAGGTATTTGATAAACCTGGTTCAGTTGACAAAGCAATCGCTAATTTAAAAATTCTTTCTGGAACAACTCATTACCAATATAGTGGAGTATGTATTTACAAGGCGGGGAAACCATTATGGGAGTATTCAGAGGTAGTTGAATTAAAAATGCACACCTTAAGTGAAGAGGAAATTATTAATTACGTTAATGCTGAAAGCCCTATTAATGCCGCTGGTGCATACAAGTTTGAATCTTTAGGTTGTAATTTATTTTCATCTGTGAACGGTTCATCACATACAATTAGAGGAATGCCATTACTGCCTTTATTGAAAAAATTAAGGGAGATGGATGTTATAAATTTAGAAAAGATTAATAATTAAATGAAAATCTTTAATACCCATTCTGGAACAAAAGAGGATTTTATTCCTTTAAATCCTAAGCATATTAAAATTTATGCCTGCGGCCCAACAGTCTATAACTATGCCCACATTGGAAATGCAAGAATGGCAGTTGTTTTTGATACTCTGGTTAGGGTATTAAGAGATAGCTACCCAAAAGTTACATATGTATCCAATATTACTGATATAGATGACAAAATTATTGATGCAGCAAATGAACTCAAAGTACCAATAGAAGAAATAACCCAAAAATATACAAATATTTATAACGATGATATGTCTAAGCTTTTAGTAAAAGCTCCAGATATGCAACCAAAAGCTACAGAATACATTCCAGAGATGATAACTCTTATTGAGGATTTGATTGAAAAAAACCATGCCTATGAAAAAGATGGACATGTTTTATTTCATGTGCCCTCTTATGAAAATTATGGAAGCCTTTCAAAAAGAAATCGTGAAGAGCAAATAGCTGGAAGTAGAGTTGAAATTGCTCCATTTAAAAAAGATCCTGCTGATTTTGTTTTGTGGAAACCAAGTAATGATAAACAACCTGGATGGGATTCACCATGGGGATATGGAAGACCTGGCTGGCATACAGAATGTTCAGCAATGTCTGAAAAAACTCTTGGGTTACCTTTTGATATCCATGGTGGTGGGCGAGATTTAACATTTCCGCATCATGAAAATGAGATTGCCCAAAGCTGTTGTTCATCTGCTGATATCAGCAATCCAAAATCTTATGTAAATTATTGGATGCATAATGGTTTTGTTACTGTGAATGGTGAAAAAATGTCTAAGTCTTTAGGTAATATTTCTCTTGTAAAAGATTTAATAGATACAAATCATGGAGAAGTTATTCGGTTAGCATTGCTATCATCACATTACAGACAGGCTCTTGATTGGAATGATAATGTTATTCATCAATCAAAAAAACTTCTAGATAAGTTATATGGCTTGCTTAATGAAATAAAAGATATTAATTCACTAGAAGATAATGATTTATCTGATGAATTTTTATCCCCTTTATTTGATGACCTCAATACTCCAGGTTTAATTGCAAATCTGAATAAGATGATAAAAGATTATCATTCAGCATCAGAAGAGGAATTACCAATCATCAAGGCTAATTTGATAAGAGCGATCAATTTAATTGGAGTTTGTCAGTCAAGTTATGAAGATTGGGTATCACAAAAAAATGGAAATGTAGATGTAGAAAAAATTAATACCCTTATCGCAGAAAGACTGGAGGCTAAAAAAATTAAAGATTTTGTTAGAGCTGATCAAATTAGACAAGATTTATTAGATATGAATATTGAGATTAAAGACAATCAAGAAGGAACTGAATGGAGTGTAAAACAATGATTCCTGAAAAATCTTTAAATTACGACCTTCCAGATTCATACGAAAATATTAAAAAAACTTTGACTACAGCTGATCAAATTCTTTCAGATGCAGTAGGAAATGCAAAAACGCTCTTTCACTCACCAACAGTTTCATCTATAGAGGATTCAAAAATAGTTTCTCGTGTAATGGTTTTAAGAGAATTTGATCTTGAAAAAAGACTCATGAGATTTCATACAGACTATAGAGCTCCTAAAATCAAACAATTTAAAAATAATAGCGTTGCCAGTGTTGTGGGATACGATCCAATATTAAAAGTTCAAATAAAACTTCAAGGCAATATAGAACTCCATTATCAAAACTCTATTACGCGTAACGCATGGGATGGTTCAACAACAAGATCTAAGAAATGCTATTCAGTAAAAGGTGGCTCATCTTTTAAGATAGATAATCCTCGTGAATATGATCTTAAAGACGGTAATATCGATGATGGATATATTAATTTTGCTGTATTAATATTTACATTTGATTCATTAGAGTTTCTTCATCTAAAAAGCTCTGGTCATAGAAGGGCGCTTCATAGCTGGGATTCTAATTTAAATTCAACCTGGCTGGTTCCATAAAGTATGTTTTTAATTCTGTAACACACTAAAGAGTTTCATACTGTAGTATATTAATTAAAATAATCTTAATTTATTTGGGAGAAAGAAATGAAAAAATATTTACTTAGTTTTTTATTATTGTTTTCAACTGGTCTGGTTTTTGCAGACGGACATTCTGAAGATGAAAAAAAAGTTCTTGCTGCCTTAGAAGCATACTTTAATGCAAGGACAGACCAAGATTGGAAAACTGTTGTTTCTTATGAAAGCAAGTCTGGTACATACGGAACTAACTCTGATGGAAGTTTCCATAAACCAGTAGTAATTCAAACGGCTCAAGATTGGGCAAATTCCAATCAAGGTGGTGTAATTAATGTTCATTACCCTGAAGCTATTCAATTATCTGATGATGTTGTTTTTGTTCGATTTTATTACGAAGGTGTTACCAATGTAGGTGGTGTTAGTAAGCCATATAGAACAAGAGTAACAATGAACTGGGTAAAGGAAAGCGGAAAGTGGGTGGCAAAAACCCAACATTATTCATCAGCCTCATATGGTGGTGTGCACGTTACTCAATCAAGTGATTTTGAGGATTAGAAGTATGAAAAAATTTTTGTTACTAAACATATTCTTTTTGAATTCCATTTTTATTTCTGCTCAAGATGTTGATACGGCTAGCTCAGACTCTTCGGGCTATATTCTGTTATCAACATATGAAATGGCGTATGGTGGTAAGTTTAAAGATCTAGAGAAGAGCTTAATTGAAGAAACAAAGGCTGGAGTTGAAGATGGCTATGATGCATGTTCTTTGTATAGACATGTTCAAGGTTCTCAACGAGCTTTTTATATGATTTGTAGTTTTAAGACAATGAATCAATTTGCAAAAATAATGGATGTTGAGAGAGATTATAGTAACGACAAGCAACTATTCGCTTCACACACTGATCATATTCTTGCAAGAGTAACAACCGAGTTAGATAGTCCTCCACCATTTTTAATGTTTGCAAAATGGAGACCAGGGCCGAATCTTTCTATGTCAGGATTTTCTGAGAGAATGAATGCATTTCAAAAAGCATTTTCAAAAAGTTTTGGAGCCTGCAATGAATATATTCATTCATGGGGACCAGAATATGCAGGCTTCCTCGCTTGTGGTTTCAATAACTGGTCAGATTTTGCAAAGGCTACAGCTGCTGCAGATGAAAATGTTGTTGAAGCAATTTCATCCTTTCCAGTAACGGGGATAGTTAGCCATTCCGACGAGCTTCTGATTAGGGTATACCCTAAGTAACTATAAATAATAAAGCCAGCATTAGCTGGCTTTATTGAACTGTGTTTAGATTTAAGTATTTATCTATATAATACTTCCTATGAATATTACTTTACCGGATGGAAGTGTCAGAGCGCTTGAGGCTGGTTCAAATGGTCTTGATTTAGCTAATGATATTGGCCCAGGTTTAGCCAAAGCAGCTATAGCTGTATCTGTTAATGGTATTCAAAAAGACTTATGTGACCCTATAAATGAAGATTCTGAGGTATCAATAATAACAATTGATTCTGATGAAGGACTTGAAATTATGAGGCATACCCTTACTGCACAAGTCCTTGCAAGAGCTGTTAAAAACCTTTATCCAGATGCTAAGTTGGCAATAGGACCAACAATTAAAGATGGTTTTTATTATGATTTTGAGTTTGTAAAATCTATTACTCCTGATGATCTGGAAAAAATTGAAAAAGAAATGCAGAAGATAATTAGTTCTAAATCTGCAATTACAAAAAAACTACACTCAAAAAAAGATGCATTAAATGTTTTTAGCTCCATTGGAGAATCATACAAAGAATCTATTATCAATGAGTCTGGACAAGAGGATAATTTTCAACTTTATTATCAAGAAGATAACGCATTTGTAGACTTATGCAGAGGACCTCATCTGCCAAGCCTCAAGCACATTGGAGCTTTCAAGTTAACAAAACTTGCTGGAGCATACTGGAAAGGGGATTCAAAAAATAAAATGCTTACAAGAATCTACGGAACTGCATGGAAGAATGAAAAAGATTTAAATGCTTATATGCATTCTATAGAGGAAGCTGAGAAAAGAGATCATAGAAAAATTGGTAAAGAAATGAATCTATTTCATTTTCAAGAAGAAGCACCTGGAATGGTTTTCTGGCATCCAAATGGATGGACTGTATACAGACTTTTACAGGATTTTATGAGAGACAAGCTTAAAGCATTCGATTATCAAGAAATAAATACTCCATTGGTTGTTGATAGAAAATTATGGGAGGCGTCAGGTCACTGGGATAAATATAGAGAAAATATGTTTATAACTGAAATTGATGAAGAGCATGCAAATGAAAAAAGAACAAATGCATTAAAACCAATGAACTGCCCATGTCACGTGCAAGTTTACAATCAGGGACTAAAGTCATATAGAGACTTGCCTGTGAGATATGCTGAATTTGGTTCTTGTCACAGATATGAGGCATCTGGAACAATGCATGGACTTATGCGTGTAAGAGGTTTTACTCAGGACGATGGACATATTTTTTGTACAGAAGAGCAGATTGAGTTAGAAACAAAACTTTTTATAGAACTGCTTTCAAGCACATATAAAGACTTAGGATTCGAAAAGTTTGATATCAAACTATCAACACGTCCTGAAACAAGAGTTGGTTCTGATGAAGTTTGGGATAAAGCAGAAAATGCTCTGGAATCAGCAATTAAAAAGTTAAAGCTTCCCTATGAAATAGAAGAAGGTGATGGAGCCTTTTATGGTCCAAAATTAGATTTTGTATTAACTGATGCTATAGGACGAGAATGGCAATGTGGCACTTTTCAAGCTGACTTTAATTTACCAGATAGACTCGATGCTGAATATGTTGGAGAAGACGGTCAAAAACATCGTCCAGTTATGATTCACAGGGCTGTATTAGGATCTTTTGAAAGATTTATTGGTGTGCTTATAGAAAACTACTCAGGCAAATTACCTTTCTGGCTGGCTCCGGTGCAGGTTGCTGTAGCAACTATTATCTCTGATGTTAATGACTATGCAGCTGATGTTATTAATCAGTTAGAAGATCAAGGTATTAGATGTCATGAAGACTTTAGAAATGAAAAGATCAGTTATAAAGTTAGGGAACATAGTGCAGCCAAAGTTCCAGTGATAATGGCTTTAGGAAAAAGAGAAAAAGAGTTACAAACTGTTTCGATTCGAAGAATGGGCAGCGATAAAACTGTTAGTTTGAGTTTAAAAGATGCATTGAGTTCACTATCTACAGAAAACTCAATTCCTAGATGATCTATGGATATAAGAAAGTTGGTGGTTCTTCCCATAAGATTTTATAGATATTTCATATCTCCATTATTTCCACCTTCATGCAGGTTTACACCAACATGTTCTCAGTATGCTATTGAATCAATTGAGGAATTTGGAGTTTTAAAAGGAAGCATATTAGCTGTAAAAAGAATATCTAAATGTCATCCTTGGTATAAAGAAAGGAATTAGAATATTTTTAATATAATTCTATCTTATATACAAATATTAGTTTCAAATTTTGTATCTATAAAATATGTATATTAAATAAATTTAATGATATAGTTTTACAATACATTCTAATATTAATAATAGGGGGTTATTATTATGAATAGTGTTTCAAAATACTTATGCTTTTCTATCTTCGTTTTTTTCTTTTCTGTAAATACAATCTCGCAAGAAGTTGAAGAGGTAGTAGTGACAGCTTCAAAAAAAGCTGAATCTATTCAAGATCTTGCAGTTTCTATTGAAGCTTTTACAGCTGAAAGCATAGCTGACAATATGATTGAAGACTTTAGTGATCTGGCTGAAGCTGTTCCCGGTCTAATTATGGATAAAGGTATTGGTTCAGGTGCAAGCTATTCTATAAGGGGCACTGGTTCATATGGAGTAGGTGCAGCTGTCATTGGTTCAGTTGTTACAGCTTCAAATGGACATAGTTACAATATATCAAGTATTGCAGATATAGGATTTTTTGATCTAGAAAGGGTTGAAGTTCTAAAAGGTCCTCAAGGTACCAAATTTGGAAGAAATGCTGTAGCTGGAATAATAAATATGATTTCTGCAAGGCCTACTGGTGAATTTGGTGGCACATATGATATTGAATTAGGAAATCTAGATACAAGGCAATTTAACGGCCACATAAATATTCCTGTTTCTGATTCATTAAGAGCAAGACTTGCTCTTGTAGTTAAAAAAAGAGGTGGCACAACCCACAACCTTCATACTGGCAACGATTTTAACGATATTAATGCTAGAGGCGCCCGTTTTTCTTTAGATTGGGATATTGGTGATGCTACTACTCTTCAGTTTACCCATGAACGATTTGAAGGAGATGATAACAGGACTAATGTGGGGACTGTATATTGTGAACCTCATCCATTATATGGTTGTAATCCACTAGAGAGAGGTCAGCCAAATGCTACTCCGGATTCGAGAGGTAGCACTGCAGCATTATTTAATTTGCTTGCAGCTCTTGATTTTACAGCTAATAGAAATTCTTATGCTAATACTGATAGCCCAAAATCATTCTATGAAGCTAGATTAAACAGAGACCCTGTTCATAAACAAACAGCAAAATTTAGTACTTTAGAGCTTAACCATGAATTATCAGATTCTTTGCTATTAAACTTAAAATATTCATACGGCAATAGAGATTACTATCATATGAATGATAATGATTATTCAGTTGCCAGTGAGCCTTTTGTTGGCTTAGTCCCAACGTTAGGACTTGGACCAATCTCATGGGAAGGGTGTTTTGGTGGATTTGGTAGAGGTTTTTGTGAAACCATTGATTCCGATAGAACCTATGAATTCTCAATTGTAGACACAAATAGTCGACAATTTGAAGTCTCATTAATTTCAGATTTTGATGGGCCATTTAACTATACGGTTGGTGCATACACATTTGATGCTAAAAATCATAATCGTTATCTAATTCAGACAGCAGCTTGGAATATGATGAGCAAGGCTGCTCAGCATCCATATAATGTTCCAGTATTTGGAGGTGCTTTAACAGGCTATGGAAGTACAGATTTCTTTATCCCATTTGTTTTAGGAGCTCCTGGAACCCTTTCAGCAGCTGGCTTGGGAGCACTAATGTCTGCTGTGCCTAAATATGAAGTGCCTGTTGAAATGCAAGGTTACATGAACGATGATCACGTTCATTCAGAGTCCTTTGCGGTATATGGAGAAATGTACTATGACATATCTGATGGTACAAAACTAACTTTAGGCTATAGATACAATGATGATACTGTTACAGATAATATTATGTCATGTATTACTTTCTTTAGTTGTGATTATGACAGATATCCACTGTCTCAAAGATTAACAGGGGAGTATGGTTTCTTCCCAACAACGGTTGTTGAGTCTGATGATGCATCAGCATATAAATTAGCGCTTCAACATGATTTATCAGATGATGTTATGGTTTATGGAAGTTATACTACCGCAGTAAAAGCTGGAGGTAACAATCCAAACGAGACTGGGACACCTGATCCATATGACCCAGAAGAAACAGCAGTACTTGAATTTGGTATTAAAAGTATCTTGATGGATGGAGCATTATTATTTAATGCATCCTATTTTAACAATACAACTGATGGGATGTTAATTTCATCGATTGTCAACGCTGGATCTGTCAACAATAATGTTGATGCAGAGATACAAGGCTTTGAAGGAAATCTATTAATGTTTTTTAACGAAACTACAAGTGTTGATGCTAGCTGGTTATTTGTAAATACTGAAATACAAGAATTCTCACTTATTTCTCCAGTCAATGTTAATAATGCAACCGCAATTTTAACCGATCCAGTGCTTGTTGACCCTCAGGGCATTCTAAGATATGTAATGACAGATAAAGGTTTATTGTTTAAATCTGCTGGTTATGTATGTACCCAAGCATTTAATCCCGCTGGTGGAGTATTCTGTCCTGCTTCAGGGCTTGGCACGGCTGTAGATGTTTCTGGAAACAAATTGCCACAATCGCCTGAAGAGTCCTACAGCATATCTTTAAATAAAGATTTTAATAGCTCAAAAGGTAAAACAACTGCAAGACTTACCTATAGGTATCAATCTGAAAGGGAGGGCAATGTTTTCAACTCTGATAGATCTAGAATGCCCGAACATGAATACGTTGATCTTAAAATAACTTACAAACCAAACGATGATGATTGGTATGTTTCACTCTATGGTAAAAATCTAAATGATGATACCTATATTGGAACTTGGGCAGCAGCAAGTGCACTGCAAGGCGGCGCTCAATTTGCAACCTATACAGATCCTCTTACATGGGGAGTAATGTTTGGAACTAAATTCTAGATAATTTTTTATAAACATAGCCTTTTTTTGAGGCTATGTTTATAATGATGGATTTTATATATATAATTTATATGCAATTTATATCCAAAATAGGATGTATCTAGCCTAACCTAAACATATTATTTTATTTGATTAAATTATAGGGGTATCTAATGTCTAATAATCATAATTTTATAAAGAATTCTATTCTTTTTTCCTTCGTTTTTTTAGCCTTATCAGTAACTTCTCAAGAAATTGAAGAAGTAGTTGTTACTGCAACCAAAAAAGAAGAGTCTCTTCAAGATGTTGCTATAGCAATCGAGGCTTTTACTTCCGAGGATATAACAGAGCAGCTCATCTATGATATGGATGATATTGCTGAACAAGTCCCAGGACTTGGTGTTGGTAAGTCTGTAGGATCTGGATCAGCATATACAATCAGAGGTATTGGTTCTTTTGGTGTTGGAGCTGCTAATACATCTTCAGTTGTAACAGCGTCTAATGGCCATAGTACAAATGACAGTGTATTCAATGACATTGGTATGTTTGATTTAGAGCGTATTGAAGTACTTAAGGGACCCCAAGGTACTTTAAACGGAAGAAACGCTACTACCGGTGTAATTAATTTTGTAACTGCAAGACCTACAGCTGATGCAGGTGGTTCTGTTGATATTACTGTAGGTAATTATGACCAACAAAGAATTAACTCGGTTTTTAACTTACCTCTTGGTGATAGCTTAAGAACTAGAATAGCTGTTGTATCAAACTATAGAAGCGGATATATGAAAAACCTAGAGCTTGGAACTACCTATGATGATAGAGACGAGCTTGCTATTAGGCTTTCAGTTGATTGGGAATTAAGCGACACAATGCTTTTAAAATTTACAACACAACATCAATCATCTGATGATAACAGACCTCAAGAACAACTATCATTTTGTAAACAAGATATGCTTTTTGGTTGTAGTCCATTTGAAAGAGGTCCTGCTAACCAAATTGCAGATACTAGAGGTCACTACACGGGGATACTAAACTTACTTTCTCATCTCGAGGCAGGAGTTATTACAAATACATATGAAAACTCTAAAGTAAGTGCTAATCCTTTCAGAGAAACATATCTTGATAGAGATCCTACACATGAACAAGATGTAGCTTTTTCTACACTTGAATTTGTCAAAGAATTTGATAATTACACTTTTATAGCCAAATATTCATATGACGTTAGAGAATTCCATCAAATGAATGATAATGATGGTACTGTTGGTACTAAAACCTTTCCAGGATTGTTAAAATTACTTGATCCTACTGCTCCAGATGTTGCTGCTGAAGTAGACTTCCTTCATTTTAGTGAGTTTGTTGCTACAGATAGAACTTATGACTTCTCAGATGTTCATTCTAATGACCAACAGTTTGAGATTAATATAATTTCTGACTTTGATGGTCCTTTTAATTATACAGTTGGTGCTTATACATATGATGGCAGAAATGATAATAATTATTCTGTCCAAACTGCAGGAAGTAGTTTCTTAGCAAACTTTGGAAAACACCCATATAACGTAATATTTCAAACTTTAGGATTGCCTGATATGTCTGCATATGGTGGTTTGCCGTTCAACCAAGAACTTGCAGGAGCTGCAGCAGCAGGATTTACTCCTCAAGCTATGTGTCCAATCTTAGGTTCATGGACTGTCCCACTTGCACCAGGTGTAATGGGTGATGTTTGTGCTGTATTTGGTATCGGTGGGCCTGGAATGCCTGCTTATAACACTCCTATTGAAATTTCAGGTGTTCTTCAAGATTCAAACGTAAGAACAAAAACAAATTCATTCTTTGGTGAGGCGTATTTTGATTTATCTGATGTAACCAAATTAACTCTTGGACTTAGATATGATGACCAATCTGTAGCTAATAATGCTATTGCATGTTTAACAGAAGCACAATGTGGAGCTCCTGTAACTTCATGGTTAACAGGCACTGGCCCTCAAACAGGTTTATATGAAAGAGATAATAATACTGGTGCTAGATACGACGTTCAAGAAGATGAGTTTGTTGCATATAAGTTAGCATTACAACATGACTTTACTGATGACATTATGATGTATGTCAGTTTTGCAACTGCATCTAAGCCAGGCGGTTTTAACCCAGGCCTTGCATCTACTTCAGTTCCATTTAAATTTGGTGCAGAAGAATCAGAAACTTTAGATATAGGTTTTAGATCTATACTTGCTGATGGTGCTGTAAGACTTAATATGAACCTTTATGTTGATAACAGAAACGGTATGCAGGTAGGTGCTATTAAAGATACATCCGCAATTAACTGGAACATTGATGCTGAAATTGAAGGATTTGAAGGTAGTCTAATAGCTTTCTTATCTGAATCAACAAGAATTGATTTTAATTGGCTCGTTTCTGACAGCACTGTTGCTAGTTCGTCAGATATGTTAATTGACCCGCTTAATTTAGCAGCTGCCGATTCAGTAGTTAGATACTTAGGTCCAGTTGATCCAGGTGGAACTGGTGCTGTTACTGCAGGTGTTATGGATAACGGTATGGTTGTATATAAATCAGCTGGTTTTGCTTGCTTATCTTTTGCAGCTCCTCTAAGCCAGATACCTTGTAATGATAATGGTGTTGCTCAAGATGTGTCAGGAAATAGAATACCTGCTCAAGCAGACCTTTCATACACTCTTGCTCTAACTCAATCAATTGATTTACCTAATAGTACTATTGATGTTCGTTTATCAAGAAAATATGTGGGTCAAATGTATGGCGATATTTGGAATAACAAGAGAGCTGATATTCCATCTAGATCAAATACAGATCTTCTTGTTAGCTATAACAGAAATGATTCTGATTGGTATATGAACTTTTTTGTAAAGAATCTTGATAATTCAAGAGATATTTTTTACTTAAGAGCTGGTTCTAACTTCCAAGGTGGAAACCTTTACGGAAGTATAACTGAGCCAAGACAAGTTGGTTTACAATTTGGTACTAAGTTTTAATAAGAATGCCTAAACAACTAAAGCCCAGTTTACTGGGCTTTTTTTTTACTTCATACTAGATCAATGCAATCACTACCATATAAAGCTGAAGTTATAATAGTTTCCGATGAAATGTGTGATCACAATGGCCACATGAATGTTAATTATTACTATAAGCTATTTGATAGCGTATACACTGCCATGTATTATGAAAATCTTGGGTTTGACGATGCATATTTGGCATCTGGTTTTTCAACTTTTACCCTTGAGGACAGTATTAGATACCTTAAAGAATTTAAATTAAATGATCAGGTATATCCTTCATTTTATCTTGCTAATGTAAATAAGAAACTTCTTCATTTTGTTGGAGTTCTTCAGAATGAAAAAAACGAATTATCTGCTATCTTTGAAACTGTCTTAGCTCACATGGATTTAAACGCAAGAAAAGTTACAGAATTTAGTGATCAAAAACTTAATAAATTACTTGAATACAGATCTTTAAATAAACTAAATGAAGATCTTCCCTTTGAACTAAAATTAAAGATTAGAGATCTCTAGTGCATAAAAGTTTACTTAGTTTTATTCTATTTGTTTCATTTTCTTCTGTTTCGTTTGCAGAAAATATAACTATTATGTCCATCAACGCACAAAATTTATTCGATACCATGGATGACCCTGGAAAAGATGATAAAGCATTTCTTCCAATAGAAATGAAGCAATCTAAAGAACATAAAAATTCATGTAATTCTATAACTGTAAACAGATGGAGAATGGAGTGTTTTTTTCAAGATTGGGATCAAGAAACAAAAAACGCAAAGTTAAACAACCTTTTGGAGGTTATTGTCTCTTATGACAGTAATGGAGCTGATGTGATTGGACTTCAAGAAATTGAAAATATGAATATACTCGAGCAGCTATTTAATCTTTTGGAGCCTTATGGTTATAAAGATTTCCATCTTCTAGAAAGCAACGATAAAAGAGGCGTTGATACAGCTTTTATAAGCAAGTATAAAATTACTAATCCAAAACTACATTATGTTAACTTCTCTTCAGATTTTGAAACAATAGATACAAGACCTATATTTGAAGTTGAAATAAATTTTAATGGAAAGGTGTTGAAGTTCTATAATGTGCACTTTCCTTCAAACTGGCATCCAGTTCAAATGAGGATTGAATCATTTCAAAAATTAAAAGAATTAATATCAAGCCATTCAGAGCCATCAGTGGCTCTAGGTGATTTTAATGTTAATAGCAAGGATGATAAGAAATTTAATGTCTATCAAAATCAAGAAGATTTCTGGAAAGTTGCTCACAGAGAAGGCTGCAGCTCATGCCTGGGTACCTATTATTATAGCAGAGGAAAGTCATGGGACTTCCTTGATACTATTATGGTTTCTAGAAATAGAGGTGTTGAGTTTGTAAATGGCTCTTTAGATGTTTATAAAACTAAACTTAATACATACAAAAACACTGGGAAACCTAATTGGTTTAATTCAGATACTAAGCAGGGTGTTTCAGATCACTTCCCATTTGTTGCAGAAATAACTTTTAATTAGGTAGTTATTTTCTCCAGCCACCTCTATCAAAAATTCTTAAGTAGGTTAGCTGATCATGTTCGGAAAGGTTAATAACCTTACAATAATCTCCAGATTGAACTAAAACAACATCTCCAGCTGTTAAATCGTATGAATCTTTGTGTTCAACGCCATATGACGGATCAGATCCATGGCCTTCATCGGAGTTCATATATTCAACAATTTCCATTGAGCCTCTGCCATTGGTAATGACATAAACGACATCAGAATTAATTAATTTATGTCCTTGTGTGGATTTACCTGGTTGTATAACTGTTTTACTAGCTATAACTCTTTCAAGCAGATCGTTTGTCCAAACCGCATAGTCTTCATTTACATTTTGTGGCGAACCGCCAACTCTAAAATTGTTGTATTTTTTTGCCATAATAATTTATATATGTTTAAACTAATTATAATTAATTAAATTAAACATGCTAGTAAATACTGATTAAGCCTATTGTTATATTAATTTATAAAATATAATACATATGCGCTTTTTTGATATCAGCTTGCCGGCGCTTTAAAATAGGCTAAAGAGATTTTAATATTTTATCTTCTCTCAGTTGATGTTTTAATTTTTAACATAAGGAAACATTATGAGCAAAACATATACAAACCCAGAAACTATTGGACTTCATGCCGGATGGAGGAAGGACGATAATACTAACTCAGTAGCAGTACCAATTCATCAAACAACAAGTTACCAGTTTGATAATACAGACCATGCTGCAAATTTATTTGCTTTGTCAGAGTTAGGAAATATATATTCCAGGATTATGAATCCAACATGTGCTGTTTTAGAAGATAGAATAGCTGCATTAGAAGGCGGTGTTGGAGCATTAGCTGTAGCATCCGGACAAGCTGCATCAGCTTATGCAATTCAAAATATTGCAAAGAATGGAGATAATATTGTTGCCTCATCTCATTTATATGGAGGAACATACAACCAGTTTAAAAATGTATTCTCGGATATGGGTATTGAGGTTAGATTTGTAGATCCCGCTGATCCACAAAACTTTGCAAATGCAACTGATGATAATACTAGAGCATATTACGGCGAGGTTTTGCCAAACCCTAGCTTTGAAGTATTTCCCATTTCTGAAGTAGCTGAAATAGGCAGACCTTTAGGCATACCTTTAATTGTTGATAACACAGCTGCGCCGGTAATATGCAAACCCTTCGATCACGGTGCTGCCGTAGTTATTCATTCTACAACTAAATTTATAGGTGGTCATGGTACCTCAATTGGTGGAATTATTGTTGATAGTGGTAATTTTGATTGGGAAGCTTTTCCTGAAAGACAGCCTGCATTAAACAATCCAGATCCTTCATATGCTGGAGCTATTTGGACTGAAGCTGTAAAGCCCTTAGGACCTATTGCTTATATATTAAAGGCCAGAACAACTATTCTAAGAGATATGGGTGCTGCTATGAGCCCATTTAATGCATTTATGTTTATTCAAGGTTTAGAAACGCTCGCACTTAGAATGAGAGAGCATTCAAGCAATGCAGAAAAAGTTGCTGAATATCTATCAAACCATGAATCTGTTGAAAGAGTTGGCTACCCCTCAAAAATGGATGGTTATGCCAAAGAAAGAGCTGATAAGTACTTAACTAAAGGAAATGGTGCTCTAATGGGCTTTGAGATAAAAGGTGGCGTTGAGGCTGGTAAGAAATTTATTGATGCATTAGAGATGGTCTATCACGTTGCCAATATTGGTGATTCAAGAAGTTTAGCTATTCATCCTGCAAGTACTACTCATAGTCAGTTAAATGAAGAAGAGCTTCTATCAGCTGGTGTCACACCTGGATATGTACGACTGTCAATCGGTCTTGAGCATGTAGATGACATTATTGCCGACTTTGAACAAGCTTTAGCAAAGATATAATTTAATCTTGAGCCAAGAATTAGTTACTTACATAGTTCTTGGCTCAAAATCTAGACTTCAAGGAATCAAGCTTCCTACTAACAATAAATTTGAAGAATATATATCGCTAAATTTTGATTCAAAACATAAGATTCTAGAAAAATTAGATCAATTAATTACCGCTTCTCATGGTGAATTAATAGTTTTATTGCCACCTTCATCTTACCCAAATAACCTAGCCAAGGAAGCTTTAAAGAAAATTGCTTTAATTGGTCTATCCTCTTGGGGCTGGTTTCAGTTTAATTCAAAAAGAAAAAATCTAGTTCAAAATATTAAAAAAGTTAATACTCTAATAAGAAGTATTCCAGATTTAGAGCAGGGTATTTATTTTTCAAAAAGATTATATTTTTCTGTTGGTGGCTTTGGCTCTATAGAACCAAATATTTTTTCAGAAATATCAAAAAGACTATATTCTAGAATAGATCCACAAAAACCATTGCCAGCACTTATAATAAGAACAAAAAATCTTCAACTTAATTAGAGCATGAATCCCTTAGTTAAAGCACATAATTTAAGCTACAAAATTAATGACAAGAAACTGTTTCAAGGTATATCTTTTGAGCTTTTAAAAGGAAAAGCATTACATATTCAAGGTGAAAATGGCTCAGGGAAAACAACACTTTTAAGAATGGTTTGCGGACTCACAAAGCCTACAAAAGGTTATTTAATTACCCAGACAGATAAAGAAGTATGTTTTATAGGACATAAGAACGCTATAAAACAATATCTTAGCATTGAAGACAACCTGACATTAATGAATTTAAATAATCATCAGGATGTTCAAAAATACTTATCAATCTTTGATTTGGATAAATCTCTTGATATAAATATTGCTAATCTTTCATTCGGTCAGCAAAAAAAAATTTCGCTTCTTAGATTATTTCTTAATAACTCAGATCTGTTAATTCTAGATGAGCCCTGTGTTGGACTAGATAATAATTCACAAAAAATTCTAGTAGATTTTTTAAAAAAAGAGTTAGTTAATGGGAAGGGTATTATATATTCATCACATATATTGCTAGACTTTGATTCGGATAGTTTAGGTATTTAAGTAATGGAGTTAATTAAATTTGAATATCTCAAGCTAGTGAAAAAATCTAGAGGTTGGCTTGGGCCTATATTAATTTTTGTTTTAATAATGGTTGCTTACCCATTAACTGTTGAAGTTTCTGATGTTGAATTAAGTCAATCTTTTTTCTCAATACTATGGATTGCTGCATTATTAGTAATAATGTTAGCCACAGAGGATATCTTTTTAGAAGATTTTAATGACGGAACCTTGGAACAATATGCAATTTTACAAAAAAATTTGTCATTTATTATAGGCTCCAAAGTTTTTGTTTATTGGTTGGTTATTGGAGTACCAATATCTATAATAGGTACCATTTTTTGTGTTGGTACAACAAGTCAAAACGATTTGGGTTATCAGATTCTTCCAGTTTTGTTAGTCTCAACTTATATTTTCATGAATGTTTTTAGTTTTGGAAATGCTTTAAGTTTAACTAAAGGTTCTGTTTTAGGAACTTTAGTCACATTGCCATTACTTTTACCTTTATTGATTATTTTAGGAAAAGTTATAGTTGCCATTAATTTTGATTTAAATTATTCGGGCTTCTTGTTTCTACTTTTAGGCATCTTATCGATTATAATAGTTATTATTCCAATGATAATTTCATATATTATTAGAGCGCACTTAGAATAATTATTTATCATTGAGAATCTATTTATTGTGATAAAAAAATTTATACATCAATTTGCTTCGCCAAAAACCTATATGTTTCAAGTAGACAGGGCATATCCTTATATTTTTTATTTATCACTAATAACATATCTTCTATCAATTTTTTGGGGATTATTTTTAACACCTGAAGATTTTGTGCAAGGTAACTCTTACAGAATTATTTATCTCCATGTACCAGCATCATTTATTTCTCAATCCCTATATTTAGCAATGGCAATTGCAAGTGCTGTTTATCTTATATGGAAAGTTAAATTATCTGTTTACCTTGTGAGATCTATAGCACCAATTGGTGCAGTTACTACATTTATAGCTCTAATCTCAGGTTCAATTTGGGGCATACCAACATGGGGCACCTGGTGGGTTTGGGATGCTAGAATTGTATCAACCTTAATCTTATTTATTATGTATTTAGGCCTTATCTCTCTTCATGATTCTTTTAATAATAATGAAAAAGCTGATAAATTCTTATCAATCCTTGTTTTGGTGGGTTCAGTCAATATACCTATAATAAAAATGTCTGTTGAATGGTGGAGTACCTTACACCAACCTGCATCTATAACTTTGTCTGACAAACCAGCAATTGATCTGGTAATGCTTTATCCTTTATTTGGTTCAATTATTGGTTTTACTGGGTTGATTGCTTGCTTAGTAATACTTTCATCTAAACTTCAAATTATAACAAGAGAGAAAAATAAGTCCTGGGTAAAAGATTATGTTTGATATTGAGTTTAATTCACTTGCAGAAGCATTTTTAATGCAAAGCCAAAACGGTCAAAATCATGGCATATATGTTTGGTCCGTCATTTTAATTGTTTTATTATGCATTTCAATTTCTTTTATCTTTTACAAATATAAAATAAAAGAAATTTCTAAAAAAATTAAATGAAACCAGTTCGAAAAAAAAGACTACATACAGTTTTACTAATTCTAGCAACATCTGCACTTGGATCTTTTTTTATTATTCGAGCTTTGGATTCAAATTTAGATTTTTTCTATACACCTTCAGAAATTTTCTTAGAAGAAATTCCAGAAAATAAAAGAATAAAAATTGGAGGCATGGTTTTAGAAAGCTCAGTAATAAGAGAGAAAACTAAAATATCTTTTGTTGTTACAGACTTTCAAGGCTCAATTAATGTTGAATTTGATGGAATAGTTCCTGATTTGTTTAAAGAAGGTAGTGGTGTTGTTGTGTTGGGTTATTTAAAAGATAAAACCATAATTGCTGAGGAAGTATTAGCAAAGCATGATGAAAACTATATGCCGCCAAGCATAGATATAGAAAAATAATGATTATAGAGGCAGCCCAATTTTTAACTATTCTTGCAACAGGATTATTTTTTTTATGTTTTGTATTTTCGATTTTTTTTAATGTTAACGATGTAAATATTATTAAACTTATATCTAGAATATATTCTCATAGTTTTTTTCTATTTTTGTCCTCTTTTTTGATATATGTTTGGCTGGCAATAAATGATAATTTTAGTGTTCTATATATAGCTCAACACTCCAATACGAATTTGCCAGTTTTCTACAAAATATCCTCAATATGGAGTGCGCATGAAGGTTCGATGTTTCTCTGGATCATATTTCTTAGTTTGTGGGGAGCAATCTATAATTTTTCAGCTCATAACAACGAACCACTTAAAGCAAGAACCGTTGGAGTAATATCCATAACAACTGTTGGTTTTTTATTGTTTTTACTACTAACGTCCAATCCATTTGAAACAATACTTCCTCTGCCTCCAGAAAATGGAGCTGATATCAATCCTGTGCTTCAGGACCCTTTGTTAGCAATTCATCCGCCAACACTTTATCTTGGTTATGTTGGTTTTGTAATCGCATTTGGACAAGCAATAGCTTTTTTGATTGAAGGCAATTCTAGTATTAATTGGGAAAAACAGGTTAGATTTTGGTCAATAATTGCTTGGTCATTTTTAACTTTAGGGATTACTTTAGGTAGTTGGTGGGCATATTATGAATTAGGATGGGGAGGGTATTGGTTTTGGGACCCGGTTGAAAACGTTGCCCTAATGCCTTGGTTAGCAGCAACAGCTTTTATTCATTCGCTAAGCGCATCATCAAAGTCATCAATCTTAAGAATTTGGACTATTTTATTGTCCATTTTAGTTTTTTCATTAAGTCTATTTGGAGCATTTATTGTAAGGTCAGGAATCATAGATAGCGTTCATTCTTTTGCAAACGATCCGGAGAGGGGCCTTTATTTGCTGGCTTTTATCGGGATATTAGTAATGACGTCTCTTATTTTATTTTCTTATAGATTTTCAATATTGATTTCAAATAAAAGAATAGTTTCTTTATCAAAAGAATCTTTTATATCAATTAATAATATTTTTTTTGGGACTTTAATTTTTTCAACAATGCTTGGTGTAATGTATCCATTAATATATGAGTTTGTTAATGATCAAAAAATAAGTGTAGGCGCACCATTTTACAATGCCATATTTGTTCCAATTACGCTTTTAGCATGCCTGTTTCTTATTTTTTCTATTGAGTCTAAATGGCAAAGCAAACTTAAATTTGCTTTTTTGAATAACCCTCTAATAATTAGCTTTGTATTTTCTTTGTTTATAACTTTTCTATCATTTAAATTTTATTCTGTATCCAGAGCCTGGACGCTAGCTTCATTATTCATTGGCTCACTAATAATTAGTAGATATATCTTGGTAATTTATGCT
>Ga0255753_1002094_pt1 | contig 22542 bp, 19 predicted proteins | sample 041ome_10_FD_179953 | JGI IMG/M metagenome (GOLD analysis project Ga0255753, IMG submission 179953) | Coastal salt marsh microbial communities from the Groves Creek Marsh, Skidaway Island, Georgia - 041412US metaG (version 2) | ecosystem: Environmental > Aquatic > Marine > Intertidal zone > Salt... | reverse complement strand
TGGTGATGTGGTTGTAATGGATGAAGGCTACGTTTTACAGCAGGCAAAGGCTCAGGATGTATTTGAACATCCAGCAGATACAAGAGTTGCTCTGATCGCGAATGACCCAGCTATGAATCTGATTGCTGGAGAGAAAACAGGTGGCATGATTGTGATTAATCAATCCATTCGAATGGACGTACCACGTCACTTGAAAAGTTTAATGGATGGTAGATACACATTTGGAATTCGAGCCGCTGACATCTCTATCGATAAAGAGGGCGATCTTTGGGAAGTTGAACTTTCTGAAATTAGTGGTTCAGAGACTTTCATTCACCTCCGTAACGGTGAACATTCCATAGTAGGGCTTCTGGAAATGGTAAAGGATATTCAGATTGGGGAGAAAATTTCTGTCCAGTTCGATACTCAATGGCTGTATGCTTTTGATCAAAAAGGTGATTTGGCAGCCTCTCCCTTTCAAAAGGCTGACTGATGGCAAAAATTGAATTAAATCAGATCGCCCATACCTACGATATAGATATTTCAAATCCAACCTACGCTCTCGAAGAATTCAGTATTACTTGGGAGGATGGTGGTCGCTACGCGATACTAGGGCCTTCTGGATGTGGAAAAACAACCATGCTGAATATTATGTCCGGTATTGTTCATCCTACTCAAGGAAGAATTCTTTTTGATGGTGTAGACGTCACGGCTACAGATACTTCGAACAGAAATATTGCCCAGGTTTTCCAGTTTCCTGTGATTTACAACACCATGACTGTTCAGGAAAATTTGGCCTTTCCATTGGTCTGTCGTGGTGTTGCTAATTCGAGAATCAAGGAAAAGGTCGATGAGGTTGCAGAAACTTTGGGTTTAACTAATCTGCTTCGCAAACTTGCTCTCAAACTGACAGCAGATCAGAAGCAGTTGATCTCGCTTGGCCGTGGTCTGGTCCGAGACGATGTAGCGGCTGTTTTGATGGATGAGCCACTCACAGTGATTGATCCTGATTTGAAATTTCGGCTCCGAAGAAAGCTGAAGGAAATCAATGAAAAGTATAAACTAACTTTGATCTATGTGACTCACGATCAGAATGAGGCAATGACTTTTGCCGAACAAATTGTGGTCATGGACAAAGGAAAGATTGTTCAAGTTGGCACTCCCAGAGATTTGTTCGAAAAACCAGAAACCACATTTGTTGGGTACTTTATAGGTTCACCCGCAATGAACCTATTCAAGTGCGAAGTTGCTTCAGAAGATGAGGTTCTATTTTGTGGGGCCAAGTTCAAAACATCTTCTGACCTGCGTAGTGTCAGCCAATCTTCAGAAGTCCGGATGGGAATCAGATCAGAGTTTATTCAAGTCGCTTCGGAAAAGTCTGAGAATACAATTCCAGCGAAAGTAAAAATGATCGATGATTGTGGAAATTTTAAGTTGATATCAGCACAATGTGAGAACTTTGAAGTGAAGGTAAAGGTTAACCGACAAATTTCTATCAGCCAGGAAAACTTACTACTAAAATTCCCAGCAGAAAAATGCTGTGTTTATCACGATGAAAAATTAGTTTGATTCAAGTACAAATTTAAAAAATTATTCAATCTTATATTCAAATTGAACATCTTCCTACTTCAATCAAGGTAACAGATGAGAAAGCATAAGCCTAAGTGTCTATCAAATATTATTTTTTTATTAATTATTTTGATAATAATACCATCCCTTGGCTCAGCAAAAAACTTATGTGAATCCAATTGTGAACCAGATTATGAAATAATTACAAATGACTTAAGCTATCCTTGGGGCCTAACATTCCTAGACGAAACGAGGATATTAATTTCAGAAAGAAGTGGCTTATTGAAGCTAATCGATGGTGAATCAATTCAGAATGTAGAGACTGGGTTGCAATTGAGTTTTGCAGGTCAAGGTGGGTTATTAGATATAAAAAAGTCGCCAAACTATGATCAGGATCAACGTTTATATTTAACCTATTCAAAAAGAAGAAAAGGCTTATCTACAACTGCTTTGATACGTTTTAAAATTGAATCAAATACAATTACGAATGTTGAAGAGATTTTTGAAGCACTACCTTATGTTGGGTCAAACATACACTACGGATCCAGAATCACTTTCGATGAATCAGGACACCTTTTATTGACTGTTGGAGACCGATTCAATTATTCAACAGCAAGTCGCATTGTGGATGTCTTTGCGGCAGACCCACAAAGATTAGATAATCATTTAGGAAAGACAATTCGATTGAATCTCGATGGGACTACACCAAAAGATAATCCTTTTTTAGGATCAGCCGGTGCGTTGCCTGAGATCTTTACCTATGGTCATCGTAACCCGCAGGGTATTTACTACAATTCAACTGATGGTCAGGTCTACATTGTTGATCACGGCCCAAAAGGTGGAGACGAAATCAATCAATTAATTGCGGGAAAAAATTATGGTTGGCCAGTCACCACCTACGGTAAAGACTACAATGATGAAAGGGTAGGAGTAGGATCTTGGTATGCTGGTATTGAAGAACCTCTGCACTACTGGGACCCATCGGTAGCTCCCTCCTCACTTTTGATATACGGTGGGGAAAATTACCAGAACTGGAAAAACAGTTGGTTTGTCACGACCTTGAGAGAGAGAACTCTGATCCGATTTGTCAGAAGAGAGAATCAACTTATTGAAGAACGTCTTTATCAAAATGAATTCGGTCGAATTCGGAAAATCGAAGCCTCTCCAACTGGAGATTTGTTTCTGCTAACAGATGGAGGCAAAGGGAGTCTGGTCAAAATTCTTGGAAGTAGTCGTTAATACTAAGCCAACTCTGTATGTTGAGTGTACATCCAGAATCCCGATGCTATGACGCCGCCAGTCTGGTCCATGAAATTCTAGCCCAAGACTTTCCCTGCACCTAAAAAATCACAATGTACTACCCTTCCTCTCGATACCGTCTCAGATCTCAGCCTTTATCTCAACAAGCTTGACTTAATTGTTGCTCTTGTCTGACCAATTGATTGCCAGCTCTTTTACACTTTAGCAATCGGATCTTAAATGAAAACTTGGGTTGATATTTCTTAGATAAGATCCTCTAAAAATATTCAAAGAATCATCTGGCTTCATTTACATCAGTAAGGATATTTTTATGATTTAACAATCAAAGAAGTTAATTGCTATTATGAAATAGATTTTAGTAAGTAAATTAATCTACTTGATTGGTTTCTATAGCTGTTGCTCCAAAAGGTTATCTAAACTAATTTGTAGGAGAAAACTAAGTAGCAAGCAGGAGGGCTTGACTTCGAATTGTGTTCGGCAGATAACCAGTAAGTCGCTTCCAAAACTCCGCTCGTTGTTCAGTAGTGGGTGGGAAGATTTTTCGGGAGGAATTTCCCTTCCAAAAGCAAGCAACAGGATAAGCTATGAATGATTCAGTGAAGCAAAATGAAGTGAAGCAGGTGAATCGCCGATCCTTCCTTAAGGGAACGGCAGCAGTCGGTGCCGTCGCGGCTGCCTCCACAATCGGTGCACCAGCGGTCCATGCTGGAGCGCACAGTGGTGCAATCACGATGAAGATGCAGACCTCCTGGCCTGCATCAGATATTTTCCAGGAGATGGCCAAGCAGTATGTAGATCGTGTCGAAGCCATGTCCAATGGTCGCATCAAGGTTGAGCTACTGCCATCTGGTGCCGTTGTTGCGGCTTTCCAGGTGTTGGACGCTGTTAATGATGGAGTGCTGGATGCTGCTCATACGGTGCCAGTTTACTGGTATGGCAAGAACAAGGCAGCCTCTCTATTCGGGACTGGGCCGGTATTTGGCGGTAACGCTAATACAATGATGGGCTGGTTCTACAAGGGCGGTGGACAGGAGCTTTACCGAGAGTTGACCCAGGATACGATGGGGCTCAACATTGTCGGGATGATGGGCTTCCCAATGTTCCCACAGCCTTTCGGCTGGTTCAAAGGGCAGGTGAATACTCCAGCAGATTTGGATGGCTTCAAATACCGCACAGTCGGTTTGGCAGCTGACCTGCTGCAGAACATGGGTATGTCAGTAGCCCAGTTGCCTGGTGGTGAGATCGTGCCTGCAATGGAGCGTGGTGTGATTGACGCTTTCGAATTCAATAATCCAACCTCTGACCGTCGCTTTGGCGCAGCTGACGTAGCCAAAAACTACTATTTGTCCTCGTACCATCAAGCCTCAGAAGCCTTCGAATTCCTCTTCAACAAGGACTTTTTCGATGATCTGGATCCGGACCTCCAGGCAATTTTGACACACGGTGTGGAAGCAACTTCTACGGCAAATACCATGTTGGCTCTGGATCAATACTCAAGAGATCTTGAGGAACTCCAGTCACAAGAAGGGGTAACTGTTCACCGAACCTCCAAGGAAATTTTAGCTGGACAGCTAGACTCCTGGGATAAGATCATCGTTGAACTGGAGAAGGACCCGTTCATGAAGAGATGTCTGGACAGCCAACGTGCTTGGGTTGAGCGAGTCGCTTTCTACGAAATCATGGGAGGTACAGATCTCGTTACGGCTTACAACCACTACTTCCCAGGTCGTCTGAAACTCTGATGACCCTTTCTGGTAGCTTGCTCTGAGCTACCAGTTTTTCCCTACCCAATGTATTTCCGGTTTCTGCCATCGCTTTGGCTCTGTCGCAGAGCCGGGAATCATTGCGCTTTCACTTCCTTCCTCTGCCGAAGGTAGAGTCATGTACGCATTCATACATTTTGCTGACAACCTTTCCGCCTGGTTTGGAAAAGCCTTCGGTTGGTTGATCATGTTGATGACCTTTGGGGTCAGTTACGAAGTTTTTGTTCGTTATGTTCTGAACGCACCCACTCCGTGGGCGTTGGATGTTTCTTTCATCATGTATGGGACACTATTCATGATGGGTGGGGCCTACACTCTGGGTAAGAATGGGCACGTACGGGGGGATTTCCTCTACCGCAACTGGAAGCCCAGTACTCAGGCTCGTGTTGACCTGATTCTATATTTCATCTTTTTCTTCCCTGGAGTTTTGGCGCTCTCGATCACAGGCTTCAAGTACGCAGCTCGATCGGTCAGCTATGGGGAAGTCAGTATCAACAGCCCGGCTGGTATTCCGATTTTCCAGTTCAAAGCCATCATGGTACTTGCGGGTGTGATGCTGGTAGTTCAGGGCATTGCCCAAGTACTACGTTGTATTCACTGTATTCGACATGGCTCCTGGTACGAGATGGAGGAAGCAGATGAGGTTGAAGAGACCGAAGTGCTCCTAATGCGTCAGCAACAGCAGTCCAAGGAGGATGAAAAATGACCGATCCACAAATTGCGCTGTTGATGTTGGGACTGTTCCTGGGAGCGGTCATGTTCGGTTTTCCGATTGCCTACACGCTGATGGCAATGGGGATTGGCTTTGGATACTATGCCTACTTTGATGCAGATCGGATGTGGAGGTCCTTCTACAGGGCCTTGCGGAATGAGGCTGATACCTTCACGCAAGTCCAAACGTGGATAGAGGGCCTCTTCAATAACCGAATATTCGATCTATTCATCAACCAGACGTACACGGTGATGTCGAACGAGGTGTTGACGGCAGTGCCGCTCTTTCTCTTCATGGGCTACATTGTGGAGCGAGCAAACATCGTCGACCGTCTCTTCTATACGCTGAATATTTCTGCAAAGAACCTCCCTGGTTCGATGGGAATCGCTGCTCTAATTACCTGTGCATTGTTCGCAACAGCTACTGGGATCGTGGGAGCCGTTGTGACCCTGATGGGATTGCTTGCCTATCCAGCTATGCTCAAGGCCCGCTATAATACGAGCTTTGCTTCCGGGATTATCTGTGCGGGAGGAACACTGGGAATCTTGATTCCTCCTTCGATCATGCTGATCGTCTACGCAGCAGCCTCCGGAACTTCAATTGTACGTCTTTACGCAGGTGCTCTACTCCCGGGTTTCATGTTGGCTGGTCTCTACCTGGTGTATGTGGTGGGACGCTCAATTGTTCAACCAGAGTTTGCACCAAAGCCAAGCAAGGATGAGATTCCAGACATTCCTGTGTTGAAGGTAATCTGGATGTTATTAACATCTTTCCTACCTTTAGCTGCTCTGATTCTGGCGGTGCTTGGTTCAATACTTGGTGGTTTGGCAACACCTTCGGAAGCAGCATCTGTAGGAGCAATGGGTGGACTATTGCTGGCAGTTGCCTATCGGGCATTGACTTGGCAACGGTTGCGGGAGTCCGTTTACCTGACAATGCGGACCACAGCGATGGTCTGTTGGCTTTTTGTTGGATCGTATACCTTTTCCTCGGTCTTCTCTTATCTTGGCGGAGAACAGATCATTTCAGAGTTTGTTGAGCACCTGGATCTGTCACCAGTGACCTTCCTACTATTGGCGCAGTTGATCATCTTCCTGCTGGGGTGGCCGCTAGAGTGGTCGGAGATCATCATCATCTTCGTTCCGATCTTCTTGCCACTACTCCCACAGTTTGGGATCGATCCAATATTTTTTGGAATTCTGGTTGCGCTCAACTTGCAGACTTCTTTCCTCACACCACCGATGGCGATGTCGGCCTATTACCTCAAGGGAATTGCGCCGCCACACGTCAAATTGACGGAGATCTTTAAGGGCTGTATGCCTTTCCTGGTGATGGTGTTCATTTCCATGTTCATGATCTACGTCTTCCCAGAAATCGTCTTCTACCTGCCAAATGCCTTCTATGGCAAGTGAGGCAGCCCCTACGCTTTTCCAGGGTATCGATACCCTGGAATTAGTTCGTAGCCTTCAGGCAGGGGGGCAGAAGGTTCAGGAGGTTTGTGAGCTAGTCCTGCAAGGGACAGGGATAGCGGAGCCAAAGTTAAAGGCCTTCACCTCGATTGAGCCCAAGCTGGTGTTGGAAACCGCTCAAGCTCTAGACATGTTTCGTTTGAGTGGTCGACCGGTGGGACCACTGCACGGGTTGCCGGTTGTTTTGTCTGATTTGATTCAAACCCAGCAGCAGCCGACGACCAACGGGACAAAACTTGATACAGTAAAACAAGGATCCAAGGGTTCTGCAGTTGCTGAGCGTCTGAAGGCTAATGGGGCTGTCTTGTTGGGGAAAACGACAATCTCTGAGCTCGGGGTCATTACTCCGCCAGAGACTGTGCATCCAATGAGTGCGGAACATCGCCCTGGAAACTCAGCAAGTGGTGCTGCTGCTGCAATTGCAGCAGGTCTCGCACCAATGGGAGTCGGCTTGGAATCCTGTGGCTCGGTCCTGCGACCAGCCGCCTATTGTGGAATCTATGGAATGCAGCCGAGCCATGGAAGCATTTCTAGGCGTGGTGTGCTGCCGCTCGTACCAACCCTAGACATAGTCGGTTTGCTGGGGCGTTCGTTGGCTGACTTGGCGCTGCTGGGAGATGTGTTATATGGCTATGATGATCAGGATCCCAGCACAAATTTGAATACTGCGCCACGCTTGTTAGAGACCTGTCTGAGCAATGTTCCAGTCAAGCCGACCATTGCTTTTCTGGAGTTGCCTTTTGCTCAAGCTGATGAGGAGACGCAGGCAGCACTCGCAGAATTTGAAGAAGTGCTAGGTGATCAAGCGTTCCGTGTTGTGTTGCCCCCACTCTTCGAAGAGGGCCTGACTGCACACGATCTAATCATCAAGGCAGAGCTTTCTCGAACTTTGCGACACTACTGGAATCGAGGCAAGGATGGATTGAGTGAGGCTCTACAGCAGCTGCTAGCCGAAGGTGCTGAGATACGAGCCAAGGAATATCTGGAAGCCTTGGATTGGATCAAGGTCTTGCGTTCTGGGTTGGAAGAAATCCTCCAGCGTTGTGACGCCTTCGTTGTGCCTGCGACCTTGGGAACTGCGCCACGTCTTGACAATTCTGAGGAATCAACTCGTTTTCAGGACTTGTGGAATCTCTGTGGAATGCCGGTGTTGAGCATCCCACTGTTTCAATCGACCTCGGGAATGCCTTTGGGAGTCCAGCTGGTTGGACCTCCAGCAGGAGAAGCCCGTCTCTTAAGAACTGCACGCTGGTTGGAAGCAACTGTGCGTGGTGAATCTTCTAGCGGAGAGTGAACAGATGCGTTTTGTCTTGGCCCTTTCGAGCATTGTGGCGCTGGGCATTTTTCTTGGAATTTTGGTTTACAAAGTGCCCCGCCTTGATCTGGGATTGATCAGTTTGATTGCCTTTGTAATGTGTGTCTATGACTTTTATCTTTCGATCAAGACCAACGAGGCTCACTAGACTGATCTCGCCTTTCAATGAATGGGTTGTTGAATCAGGACTCCTCTGTTGCGCTTCAGCCAGAGCAGCCAGCAAGCTAACAAAAGTAGGGGAGGAGCCACAACCATGTTGAGTGACTCCCAGCCAATTTGATTTTGTAAAATTCCTGCCAGTAGCGAACCACTCGCAGCTGAACCAAATACCAGTACGTCATTGACTCCCTGTACGAGTGCCTTCTCCTCGGGCCGATAAGTTTCTGTCAGCAGTGTTGTTCCCGCAATGAACATGAAATTCCAACCCACTCCCAACAAAATCAGAGCAGACCAGTAGGACAGAAAGAACTGCCCCTGCGTGTTGATCAAGATACAAAGTAGATTCAGCGCAATTCCCATCAGCATGATGTTTTTCCCGCCAAAGCGCTGAATCAGATTTCCTGTGAAAAAAGAAGGCATGAACATGGCGATCACATGCCACTGAATGACAAATGCGGATGCAGAAAAAGAGTGTTGATGCGCCTGCATGGAGAGTGGGGTTGCAGTCATGATCAAGGCCATTGCGGCATAACCCAGGGCAGCACTGAGGACACTGATTTTCCAAGAGGTCTGACGCATGATCTCCCAGAATGGACGTGTTCGGGGTTGTTGCTCACTGGCAGTGGGTTTTGGTAGATCCACCAGCTGCAACAGCAAAAAAACCAGGATGTACAGGCCGATCAGGGACTGATAGCTTCCCATGAAAGGTGCCCCTTCTACCCAATCCTTGGTCAGGAAGGCAATCCCAGGTCCAAGAATTCCAGAAAAAATCCCACCAAACAGCACCAGAGAGACGGCTCTTGCCTTGTGCTCTTCTGGAGTCACCTCAATGGCAGCAAATCGATAAAGTTGCCCAAAACCAAGGAGACAGCCGATTAGGTAGCTGCCCAAACAGAAAAGGGTGAAACTTTCGGATTGAATCGCATAGATGTTTAGTAAAGCTCCCAGTAGGCCTACTACTGTCCCAATGCGGAAGCCGTTGCGTCTTCCAATCCGTTGCATCAACAGAGAAGCCGGGATTCCACTACTCATGGTGCCCAGCAGATTCAACGATAGAGGCAATGTGGCCCATGCAGGGTTTTCCGCAATGCGCTGCCCTACCAAGGCTGCAGCTGAGACCGTCAGACTGGCGGAGGTTCCGGATAGCGCAAAGCAGAGCCCCAACCAGCCGACAGTGGGTGGAATTCCCTCAAACCATCTCTGCAAAAACGAGTTCAAGCCTAAAGGCATTCTAATACTCAAATAATTAAAAACATACGGAGAGCCGATTCTTAAGAACTAAGAAATTCAAACTACAGCGTGAGGAGCTATCTTTTTTACTGGAATTTATTTTTGCAAGGATCTGTGAGATCAAGCGGAAGTTTAAATTTATTTTTGATTAAATATTAATCAAAAATAATTAATTGATTAAATATTAATCAATTAATTTTTGTGATACATAAAAAGACAAGTTATTCTACAAGAATAAGGCTTGAAATATTAAGCAAGAAGTCATTATATATCTAAACTCAAATTCTAAATATCCAAAGAACTAAAATTAAAGTCCAACCCGGAGGGAGACGTTTTCCACTAAAAATAAATTTAGACAATTGGAGGGTCTAGAAAAGCCTCTCTGAATACAAGGATTGTGAATAAGAGAGGTCTAATAAGATTCGAAGGAGGTAAACAAGTAAACATAATTCTAAAAGCGATGTGTTTTGCTGATCAATTATTTTCATCATTGAGGTAAGAATGGATCAAAACAAAGAAGAGATGACCGCAAAAAATGAAATTGTGGAATCTGATGGTTCAACGCGCAGAACTTTCATCAAAGGTTCACTTGCAGTGGGAGCAGCACTGGCTGTGCCTGCTATCATAACTTCAAAGTCAGCAAAAGCTGCTAGCCATTCTGCTGCGGTAAAAATTGGACACCTAGAAGACCTTTCAGGGAATCTAGCCGTATATGGTGTGCAAAAAGATCATGCAGCACAGTTAGCGGTTTCAGAAATTAATGCAGGATTAACTCTGAAGGGAGGCCCAGTTGGATCAGGAGGCCTAGGCGCCTTTGGGAATGTTGCAGCACAACCTCCTCTTATGGGAGTTGGAAAAGGTGACCTCAACTATGTAAATGATGGGGGAGGTCGCTCCAAAGAGGCGGTTACATTCACTGAAGATGATGAGATCTTAGTTAATTCTGGTGATGATGGTATTCTGGGAAGACCTGTTGAACTCATCAATCTTGATGGCCAATCCAATAATAATGTCTGGCAACAGCTAACAAGAAAATTGATTCAGGGTGACAAGGTAGATTGCTTGGTTGCAGGCTTTACAAGTGCTGAGCGAGAAGCAATTAGGCCAATTGTAGACCAGTTCAAGCAATTATATATCTACACGAATCAGTATGAAGGTGGGGTTGCAGACGCCAATACATTTTGTACAGGAGCAATCTGCGAGCAACAGGTGATCCCTGTTGTCGATTACATGGTGAAAACCTTTGGGCCGAGAATCTACACGATAGCAGCCGACTACAATTTTGGACAACTCACGGCTGCATGGACAAAGGCAACAGCACCATTGGTCGGTGGGGAAATTATTGAAGAGGAATTTGTTCCACTTAGCGTTTCTGACTTCAGTACATCGATTGCCCGAATCCAAGCAGCAAAACCTGATTGGGTCTTCACACTCCTTGTAGGATCAAATCAGTCGAATTATTATCCACAAGCTTCAGCTGCAGGACTTGAATATCCGATGGCATCAACTGTTAACATGGCTCAGGGCTACGAGCACCGTAGATTTTCTGCACCATCACTGAACAGGATGCATAATTGCGTGAACTACATCGAAGAAATTCCTACGAAGAGAAATAGGGATTTTGTCCAAAGATGGTACAAAATGTTCCCGAATGACCCATACATTGGTCAGATGGCGCAAAACACATACTTCTCAATCCACATGTACGCAAAGGCTGCAAGATTAGCAGGTACTACGGAGCAAGAAGCTGTTAAAAAAGCTCTGGAGTCTGGAATGAGCATTGAGGCTCCAGAGGGTACCGTCTTCATGGAGCCAGCAACTCACCACGCAGGACATTATATTCGATTAGCTGTGGCTGATGCAGAGCATAATGTTCAGTTCTTGAGAGAGTGGCCAATGATTACTCCGTGGTGGCTACATAGAATGGGTGTAAATCTCGTTGGTAAAAAGGAATACAAGCAGTATATTCCAGATGAGGATCCTTACTTCACAATGTTTGGGAAGTAAAAATTAAAAGCCCGGGGTGTTCTCCCGGGCATCTCTTGAAAGTGATTATGGAAATAGCACCTCTGATAATAAGTTTAGTGTACCAAGCATTAACTGCTGGTGCATTTTTGGTGTTGTGTTCAATAGGTCTAATGATTGTGCTAGGTATGATGAACATAATCAACTTAGCTCACGGTGAAATTATGATGATTGGGGCATATGTGGCCTCGCTATTAGTAACAGAAGGACTACCATTTTTCCTAACATTACCTTTTTGCTTTCTCGTTGGTGTTTTGGTCGGATTGGTAATTGAATTTCTATTCATTAGGTACTTATACTCGAGAATTTTATCTGCTTTAGTATTGACTTGGGGACTAGGTTTAATAATTGCGCAAGGAGCATTATTAATTTATGGTCCATTTTTACCTTCAATAAAAATTCCATTTGGCTCAATTGAATATGGTGGGTTTACTTACTCGATATACCAATTATTTTTGATTTTTGTTGCAGCTTTGCTGGTAGCGCTGATTTATTTTATTCTTCAGAAAACAGAGTTGGGTCTGAAGGCACGTGCGACAATGCAAAACCCAGAAATTGCGTCAACAATTGGGATTAACAAGAAGAAAATGTTTTCTATAACTTTCGCATTCGGCGCGGGTTTAGCCGCATTAGCTGGAGGAGTGTTAGCACCAACAACAACGATCGCACCATTCATGGGAACACAATTTGTCGCGCCAGCTTTCATAACTGTGGTTGTAGGTGGGGCTACAAATATAATAACAGGTACTCTTTATAGTGCAGGATCACTAGCAGCTATTAGAACACCAATTGGTATGTACCTAGGATCATTTGCAGGAACAGTGGGTCTATTCTTCGCAGCACTAATATTAATTAGACTTTATCCTAATGGGCTAGCAAGCATTAGACTTTTTGGTAGAAGGTAAAATGGGACCATTACAGCTTTTCCTGGGAGAACGTGATCTTGGCAAACAAAAGAGTTCATTAATATTTTTTCTGGCTTACTTAGTTAGTTTGTCAATAGTACCTATGGTAATGGGTGATTATGAGGCAATGAATTTTGCTTATTTCCTCTTAAATATTCCATTGGGACTTAGCGTTACTTTAGTTTGGGGCTACTGTGGAATTCTAAGTTTTGGACAAATCGCTTTCTTTGGAGTAGCTGGCTACGCATATGGAATAATTGCTGGAAACCTAACTCAACTGCCGGCATATGAATTTATTGGAATTGGTGGTGGTATTTTGTCAAGCATGTTGCTTGCTTCAATTTTAGCCTACTTTCTATTTTTCGCCAGAGTTGAAAATTGGATTATTCCAGTTTTGACTTTGGTTTTCACACTTTTGCTAGAAACGTTTCTTGCTCAAACTGCTGGTTACCAATGGAAAATCGGAAACGTTTTGTTGGGTGGTTATAATGGAATGACAGGTATTCCATCAATGCGACTTCCATGGATAGATGATCCTCTCTATGGGTACTCTTTTTACTATTATGTTCTTACATTTGTAGCACTTGTTTTTGTGGCTCTAAGAATTTTTATCAATTCAAAATATGGTTCAATAATTGTAGCAATTCGCGAAGACTCGTTAAGAACAGAGGTTCTAGGATACGACATCAGAAAATGGCAGTTTTTTGTTTTTGTATTAGCAGCGGCTCTTGCTTCAGTAAGTGGTATTTTATATGTTCAGTGGGGAAATTATATTACACCAAGTCAACTAGGACTAGTAGCAGCTGCACAACCTGTAATTTGGGCTGCAATCGGAGGACGTTCAAGTTTATTGGCTGTATCCTTATCTACCATTGGAATGACTTGGTTTTCGTTCACACTCTCCACACAAGGCAACCAACTTTCATTAATTTTTATTGGTGCAGCAGCAGTTGCGTCAATAATGCTGTTCCGAGATGGTATTGTTTTAACACTTTGGAATAGTGTCAGTAAGCTTGGGAAATTATTTGAGAAAAAATGTGATAATTAGATTCGTTAGAACTATTTTTCAAGTATATGGAAAAAATTATTGAAACAAATAACCTGAATAAGAAATTTGGTGGTGTGTCAGCGCTGTCAAACGTGAATTTTCAGGTTGAAAAAAATGAGATCAGATGTGTTATAGGGCCCAATGGTGCTGGAAAATCAACTCTCTTCAAAGCACTTTTTGGTCTTATTAAATTAGATAGTGGTACTGTCGTTGTTAAAGGAAAAGAGATTTCAAACTTTGAACCTAGCGCCAGAGTTAGGCTCGGTTTAGGGATGACCTTTCAGACTATTCGAGCGTACAATAATCTTTCAGTGAGAGAAAATATTGAAATCGCTTCGGGATTTTCGATTGGAAATTATTCTGATGAGAAGAGTAATTTATTGAAAGAACTAATCGAATTATTTGATTTTTCAATCAACTCTAATTTTCCTGCCAAAAATCTTGCTCATCATCATTTGCAATGGTTAGAAATTTTGATGATCATTCACACAGGTGCTGATGTTCTACTTCTTGATGAGCCTACAGCAGGGCTCTCAGAGAAGGAAACGGGTATGACTGCTGACGCTGTCAAGTCATGTAAAAAACATGGCCTAACGATTATTGTTGTTGAACATGATCTTAAATTCATCAAGCAAATCGCTGAAAAAATTACGGTTATGCACCAGGGTGGTGTTTTTTATGAGGGTGATTTACAGTCTACCCTCAACAATGTTGAGGTGAAAAATATATATCTTGGGCACTAAAATGAATCAGTCCTCTGTTTTGACTACCCAAGATGTGTGCAGTGGATACGGAACGGCAACTGTTGTACGTGATATCTCAGTAGATATTCTTACAAATGAAATTGTTGGTATTATTGGTAGAAACGGAGTTGGGAAATCTACATTTGTCAAAACTTTAATTGGGTTAATTCGTGCCAGCAATGGCAAAGTGACCTTATTCGGAAACGATATCACAAACCTGCAGCCTGAATTAATTGCTCGCAAGGGAGTTGGATATGTCCCGCAGGGTCGAGGAATTTTTCCAGGAATGACAGTCAACGAACATCTTCTCCTTGGTGGTTATTTACAGCGAGACTCTAAGAAGCGTTCTAAATTCAAAAAACTAATTTTCGATCTTTTCCCTATTCTCCATGAAAGAAGAAGTCAGATGGCAGGATCACTTAGTGGGGGACAGCAAGAAATGTTAGCAATTGGTAGAGCTTTAGCAGGTGGGCCTGAAATACTTATTTTGGATGAACCAAGTGAGGGAGTACAGCCAAATATTGTCGGTCAAATTGGTGAGGCTATATTGAATTTTCGGAAACAACTCAACTTGTCTATAATTTTGATTGATCAAAATGCTTCATTAATTTCTAACACAGTTGACAGAGCGTACGCTGTTGAGAAGGGTTCTGTTGTTGCTATGCTTGATTCTGATGCGGTTCGAGATGAAGAAAAGCTTAGCAAAGTTTTGTCAATCTAGCCTAAAGAGGTAGACATGGAAATGATCATGCGGTCTTACCCCAATGATTGGGTAAGTGATTCGATGATGTACAAGCATGGTATTGCTAAAGCCCCCACCGGCAAAGTTCATCACTTAAGTGCTGAAAAGCAAGGGAAATACGTTTATACGATTGGGCCCTACAGTAATCCCGTTTTGGAAGTAGAGCCTGGAGATACAATTGTTGCCGAAACACACGATGCTTTTGAGGGGAAAATTCGATCGGAATCTGACAAACCAACAAAGCTTCTCAAAATGCCTTATCTTAATCCTCAATGTGGGCCCATTATGGTCAAGGGTGCACAGCCTGGAGATACGATTTGCATTCACATTGAGAAAATGGTGCCACGTGGTGATCAGCCTCGGGGCACCTGCTGCATGATTCCTGAATTCGGTGCTTTGACCGGAACCAACCTGACTGCAACATTAAACGAACCGTTGCCAGAGATTGTCCGTAAGATTCATGTGGATGAAGAGACTGTCCACTGGAGCGACCGAATCAAGCTACCATATCGTCCCCACATTGGCACACTGAGTACTTCACCGGAAATTGATTCAATCAATTCCCTAACACCGGATAGCCACGGTGGGAATATGGACTTGCCTGACATGGGGCCTGGCACCGTGACTTATCTACCTGTTCGCGTTGAGGGTGCACGGGTTTTCATTGGTGATGCGCACGCTTGTCAGGGGGATGGAGAGGTTTGCGGGGTAGCTGTTGAGTATCCAACTTTTACAACCTTTACCGTAAACGTGATTAAAAATTACAATATCGAGTGGCCACGCCTTGAAGCAGATGATTTCATCATGGCGATTGGTAGCACCAGACCTCTGGAAGATGCGTGTAGAATTGCTTATCGGGAGCTAATCTATTGGCTTGAGCGGGATTTTGGTTTTGAACGCTACGACGCCTATATGATGTTGAGCCAATGTGGAAAGGTCCGCCTGGGGAATTTTGTTGACCCCAAGTATACAATGGGAGCTGCAATTCCGAAAAAATACATTTCCTAATTTTGCCTACCTGAGATGTCTTTTCTGGAAATTCTTGCTAGAGAAGGCATCTCTGAGCCTGCCAAGATTGAAATTTTCCTCAGTTAGCTCCTATCTCCTCACCCCGTTTGATTACCGAGTTCTCGGTTCCATTCCGCTTTGAAATTACTTTGGTGCGTGAAGGCTTTTGGTGAGATTGAAGACTTGTCAAAGTAGTTTGGTTCTGTTTTTGCCAGTCTAAATTTTGTAAGAAACGATCAGAATTGGATGCTGTTTATCGTCGTTTTCAATAGGGATTTTTCTTTGATAAATTCACAAACGAGCGAATATGCATCTCCTTCGACAGTTCCGATTGTCTCTACCACTTGGTCTTTGCTGGCTCCTTGTCAGCTTGGGATGGATCGTTCCCCAATTTCTCTGGGCTTATGACCAAAGAGATCTGGGTCGATTACGTAATTTTGGAGCGTGCGTAGAGTGCAATATCAGTGAGGCTGATCTGCGGATGACCAAACTGAACGGTGCCAATCTCCGTTCTTCCGATATGGCGAAGACAATCTTTTTCAGTGCGAATCTTCAGGTAGCCGATCTCTCTGGTAGTAACTTGCGAGGTGCCAACTTAGAGCAAGCAGATTTGCAGGGTGCAAATCTGCAGGGTTCCAATCTAGAGGGTGCAAATCTGCGAGGCGCAAATCTAAAAAGAGCAAATCTCCAAGGTGCCAATTTAAAAGGAGTGAAGTTGTTTGGTGCCGACATGTCCGAAGCCAATCTAAGTGGAGTTTGGTTCAATACCGCAGACCTACAGAACGCTAACTTGTCGAAATCAAATCTATCAGGGACTATCTTCTACAGCACACGATTACGTGGAACCCAGTTCCGTGGAGCATACTTCTGCAATACACACTTTGGCACAGAAGTTACCCCGCAGATTGAGTTTCGACACTGCGAACTTGAACCTCGTTGAGGTTCACAACGGAATCATCCCTATCACGATCAAATCATCCTTCCAATCTTCCGAGAAAGTCTCTCTTCAAAAATAAATTCTACAAGATAGAGACTTCTCGGAAAAAATTATTTTTCCAAACCTTGCTTTCCTCCTCTTTTGCTGTTGTTCTATTTTGGTGTGACAAATTAGCGGCAGTTGAAATCTGCGACTGTTGATCGTCTTGCCTGAATGCAGGTACCAGATAATCTTGGTCTTGTGTCAGACGTCTAAGAGCCTGAGGGAGAGCCAACATGATACCCCCTACTTTCGATTACTTGGTTCCGGCCACTCTGCCGGAGGCCATTGCCTTGTTACATGAACATGGAGATGAAGCCAAGGTGCTGGCTGGTGGTCATAGCCTGATCCCCGCGATGCGCTTACGCTTCGCAGAGCCGAGCCACTTGATTGATATTAGCCACATTCCTGGCTTGGACTACGTCCGTGAGGAAGGTGGTTTTCTGAAAATCGGTACAATGGCCCGTGAAGTGGTTCTAGAAGATCTACCCTGGATTAGTGAACGGTATCCGTTACTAGTGGACACCACGAAGATGATTGCAGATCCCCAGGTTCGAAATCTAGCAACTGTGGGGGGTAATCTAGCTCACGGTGATCCCGCCAACGATCACCCTGCGACCATGCTGGCCTACCGAGCTGAGATTGAGATCACTGGGGCTTCTGGAGCTCGGATAGTGCCGATAGATGAGTTTTTCACGGATTTCTTCACAACGGCATTGGAGCACGGAGAGATTCTCACTGAGATTAGAATACCAATTCCCCCTTCCCGGAGTGGGGGTTGTTACTTGAAAGTAGAGCGCAAGGTAGGTGACTACGCTGCTGCTGCAGTAGCGGTTCAACTCTCGCTAGCGGCAGATGGTAGTATTGAACAGGCTGGTATCGGATTGACTAACGTTGCAGCGCTCCCCACTCGAGCAGTGGATGCGGAGAACGCTCTGCGGGGCCAACAACCATCTGATGCGCTATTTGCGCAGGCAGGACAGCTTGCTGCGGATGCATCAAGCCCAGCAGATGATCTGAGGGGTTCTGCTGAATACAAGCTTACTCTGATTCGTGAACTGATACAACGCGCACTCCGCCGCTCAGTGGAACGCGCCCAAGGGAGGAGTTGACCCATGTCGAAGCATAGCATCACGATTGAAATCAACGGTGAATCATTCACCCGAGAGGTAGATTCCCGAAAATTGTTGATCCATTTTCTCCGCGATGACCTAGCTCTGACCGGTACACACATCGGTTGTGATACGTCCAGCTGTGGCGCCTGTACGATCCTTTTGAACGGGAAGTCGATCAAGGCCTGTACTTTCTTCGCGGTTCAGGCCAACAATCAAAAGATTGAGACGATTGAGGGAGTCGAGCAAGGAGGGCAGCTTCATCCACTTCAGGAAGGTTTTCATCAGGAGCATGGACTACAGTGCGGTTTCTGTACTCCGGGGATGATAATGCGAGGAAAAGAATTGTTAGAAAAAAATCCGAACCCAACAGAAGAGGAAATTCGCTGGGGAATTTCAGGAAATTTGTGTCGTTGCACAGGCTACTCGAACATCATCAAGTCGATCCAGTATGCCGCCAATAAACTGAACGAGAAGCAGGAGGAGGCCGCATGATAATGTGCAAGACATCCAAAGAAATTGGAGGTATGGGGCATAGCCTCAAGCGAAAGGAAGATGCGCGCTTCATCCGAGGATTAGGCAAATACACAGATGATGTGCAGTTGCCAGGAATGCTCTACATGGATATTGCCCGTAGTCCCTTTGCCTATGCCAAGATCAAGAGCATTGATAAAAGTGTAGCGATGGAGATTCCTGGAGTATTGGCTGTCATCACCGGGGAAGATCTTAAGCAGTACAATTTGCACTGGATGCCGACTCTGATGTCAGACACCCAGATGGTCCTACCCACTGATACGGTGATGTATCAGGCCCAGGAAGTTGCGGCTGTGATTGCTACAGATCGCTATATTGCCGCTGATGCGGTACAGGCTCTGGAAAATTCGATTGAATATGAGCAGATGAAGCCGCTCATTGATCCACACAAGGCCTTGGATGCAGATGCTCCGTTGCTGCGACCAGACAAGGAAGGTAGAACAGATAACCATATCTGGCATTGGCAGACAGGTGATCAGGAAGCCACTGAACAAGCCTTCGATGAGGCAGACGTGGTGGTCAAAGAACAAGTCTATATCCCTCGAATTCACGTTGCTTCTATCGAAACCTGTGGTTGTGTAGCCAGTTACGAAAAAGCTGAAGGTAAGCTGACAGTCTGGATGACAACACAGGCTCCCCATGCGATTCGCACCGTTATTGCTCTTGTTGCAGGTCACGTTGGCCTCTCAGAAGAGCGTATTCGCGTAATTTCTCCAGATATTGGAGGTGGTTTTGGAGGTAAGGTGCCGGTTTATCCGGGCTACGTCATCGCAATTGCCGCAAGCTTTCTGATTGGTAAGCCAGTCAAGTGGATTGAAGACCGCTCCGAGAACCTTCAGGCGGATTCTTTTGCCCGTGATTACCATATGACTGTTGAACTGGCCTCCACCAAGGAGGGTAAGATGACCGGTCTGCGAATCAAGACCTTGGCCGACCATGGTTACACAGACGCGGCAGCGAATCCTTCCAAGTTTCCTTCAGGGCTCTTCTCGATCGTAACGGGTTCTTACGATATTCCAACGGCCTTCACTGAGATGGACGCGGTTTACACAAACAAGCCACCAGGAGGAGTCGCATATCGTTGTTCTTTCCGAGTGACGGAAGCTGTGCACGCGATTGAGCGAATTACGGATGTGCTTGCCCAGAAGTTGGGACGGGATCCGGCAGATCTTCGGTTTCAAAACTTCATTCAGAAAGATCAGTTTCCCTACCGCTCTGCCCTGGGCTGGGAATATGACTCTGGTGACTACGCACCAGCATTACGCAAAGCAATGGACATGGTGGGCTACGAGGAATTGCGCAAGGAGCAGGCAGAGAAACGTGTCCGAGGTGAGTTGATGGGTATTGGTATCTCCAGCTTCACTGAAATTGTTGGGGCAGGTCCTTCCAAAGATTTCGATATCCTCGGCATCAAGATGTTTGATAGCGCTGAGGTCAGAATCCATCCAACGGGGAAGGCAATCGCTCGCTTTGGAACTAAATCCCAGGGGCAAGGCCACGAAACAACGTATGCCCAGATCCTCGCGGAAGAGTTAGGCATTCCAGCCATGCACATTCAGATTGAGGAAGGTGACACAGATACCGCTCCTTACGGTCTGGGAACCTATGCGTCACGTAGTACACCTACTGCTGGTGCTGCTGCTGCCAAGGCTGCTCACAAGATCCGGGACAAGGCGCGTAAAATTGCTGCATATCTTCTGGAAGTTAGTGAAGAAGATCTGGAATGGGAACCCGGCAAGTTCTTTGTCAAGGGAGCCCCGGAGCGTTCCAAGACGATTCAAGACATTGCGTTTGCGGCTTACACTAACCATCCACAGGGGATGGAAGCTGGGCTGGAAGCGACGCACTACTATGATCCCCCCAATCTGACCTTCCCCTTCGGATCCTACATCTGTGTGATGGACATTGATCCCAAAACCGCGGAGATGAAGATTCGTCGTTTCGTGGCGATTGATGACTGTGGAAATATCATCAATCCAATGATTGTCACGGGTCAGATACATGGCGGTCTGGCAATGGGAATTGCCCCAGCGATGTACGAGGAATTGATCTATGATGATGATGGTAACATTCTCAACGGTACCTTCATGGACTACCTATTGCCAACATCAGTAGAAACGCCGAATTGGGAAACAGGGCATACGATCACACCTTCTCCACACCACCCACTGGGTGCCAAGGGAGTTGCGGAATCCCCAACCGTGGGGGCACCCCCTGCAGTGGCGAATGCTGTGGTGGATGCTCTCTCTCACTTGGGTGTGACCCATGTTGATATCCCCGTCACTCCCTTCAAGGTCTGGAAGATCCTGAAGGAAAAGGGTGTCATTTCCTAATTAGCTGACTAGAGGAGCCTCTGGGGTTCCTCACTCTCCTTTCTCTCCAAATCCAATTTTTCCATGACTAACTTGCCTCTGCCTGTAGATCCTCAGGCAGTGGTCACAGAGCTCCAGGCTACCGGATACGTAGCCGACGAAGCGCTGGCGACCTCAGCCTTTCTGCTATTACATCTGGGCCGACCCTTGCTGTTGGAAGGCCCCTCTGGAGTTGGTAAGACGGAACTGGCCCAGGCACTGGCTACTTTGTGCCAGACGGAATTGATTCGTTTGCAGTGCTATGAAGGGCTCGACGTGCACAGCGCTGTTTACGAGTGGAATTACCAGAAGCAGCTCTTGGCTATCCGACTGGAAGAAGCGAGTGGCGCCAATCGTCTGGACAGCAAACAAGCACAAATTTTCAGCGAAGAATTTCTGTTGGAGCGACCACTGTTATCAGCCTTGCGTCATTCAGCGAAGTCTCCCGTGTTGCTGATCGATGAGGTAGACCGGGCCGATGAGGAATTTGAAGCCTTTCTGCTAGAGTTGCTCTCTGTCTTTCAAATCACGATTCCAGAGTTGGGGACTGTGCAGGCGACTCACCGTCCTCATGTGGTGCTGACTTCAAATAGGACCCGTGAGTTGAGTGATGCACTCAAGAGGCGCTGTCTGTACCACTGGATTGGTTATCCCGATGCAGAGCAGGAGCAGGAGATTGTGCGTCAGCGATTACCTCAGGTAGAAGCAGAGTTGGCGCGCCAAACAGTGCAATGTATTCAGTCTTTGCGAGAACTCCCACTGAGCAAATCACCAGGCGTCGCCGAGACTCTGGATTGGGCTCAGGCACTCCTGCTGCTCAATCGCCCACATCTGGATGAACTGACTTTTGAACGCACCATGGGATGTGTGCTGAAGTCGACAGAAGATCAGGAACTGGTACGCAAGCGAGGTCTGGACAATCTATTGACCGCAGCCGTGGGATGAAGTCGACGAACGTGTTCGTCACGGAACACATGAATGCGCAGACAGACCTGACCGCAGCAGTAATTGGGTTCTGTCGCTTTCTGCGTCGCCAAAGTTTTCGGGTCGGTGTCGCAGAAACCTTGGCAGCCTTGGAAGCTTGTCGAGTTGGCCCTTTGGATCAGCGCTCCTATCTCCGTGCCGCCCTGCGTGCGCTCCTGTGTTCTTCGAGGCAGGAGAATGAACAATTCGATCCTTTGTTCGATCAATACTGGCATCCAGGGCCTCCACCACCTCGGAAAGCAGCCAATGACCGACCGCCTGTCAACCCGCTGGGTGTTGTTACGCGTCAAAAGCGATCACTGTTGACTTTTGCCAGCTCAGCACAAGAAGCCAGTGATCAAACTCGTGAAGACGAAGAAGTGGCCGGTGCCAGTTTGCAGGAAACCTTGAGGCGTACCGACTTCTCTACGATTCCAATGTCTCAGCTTGAAGAATTAGAAAAGCTGACGCGACGGTTGGCTGAGCAGCTCAGTGCACGACTTTCTCGTCGACAGCGTCCCTCTCCACATTCTGGTCGCATCAGTCTTCGAGGAACGATTCGACGCAATCTGCAGCATGGAGGAGAGCCACTCCATCTCTGTTTTCGTCAACGACGTGAGCGTAAACCAGGATTGGTCGCCTTTCTGGATATCAGCGGTTCCATGGATCAATACAGCCT
>Ga0255753_1002092_pt1 | contig 22553 bp, 20 predicted proteins | sample 041ome_10_FD_179953 | JGI IMG/M metagenome (GOLD analysis project Ga0255753, IMG submission 179953) | Coastal salt marsh microbial communities from the Groves Creek Marsh, Skidaway Island, Georgia - 041412US metaG (version 2) | ecosystem: Environmental > Aquatic > Marine > Intertidal zone > Salt... | reverse complement strand
CAGCTACGCGAGAAGGGTGAGTCGATTCGTGATGCCGTAATTGCCGCATCACGTCTGCGTTTACGTGCGGTATTGCTCACCTCATTAACGACGATTGCAGGCTTATTACCTTTGCTGTTTGAAACCTCATTGCAGGCACAGTTCTTGATCCCGATGGCGGTTTCAATTTCCTTCGGTTTAGCGTTTGCTACCTTCTTGGTGTTGTTCTTGGTGCCTGCTTTGTTATCCGCGATGGAATACCGACTCAATCCTTCAGAGAAAACCGCTTAAGCAGATTCTCCACATAAGCGAATCATCGCTTGTGCTGCATTCGATAGGCTGCGTTTTTCGTGTGTCACAACACCGAGTTCACGTTGAAGTTGAACCTTTGGAATCTTGATCTCTTGGATGTCATCAGCGATCAATGTTTTGGGAAGTAATGACCAACCTAACCCGGTTGAAACCAACATGCGTAGTGTTTCTAGGTAATTCGTTTCCATCGCAACGTTCAGGGCGAGTCCTTCATTACGTAATAAGCTCTCTAAGATGCCGCGAGTGTAGGTATGTGTGCTGGGTAGTACAGCAGAGTGCTCAGCAAGATCAGCTAAGCTGGATTTTTGATGACACAGCGCATGATCTTTAGCAGCAACGAAAACGAGAGGGTCGTGCCAAATTGTCGTGAGTGACAGGCGCTCACGTGGCGAGGGTGGCAGCGTCACGATCGCTAATTCCAATTCGCCAACCTCGACGGCATGACATGCCTCTTCAGAATCCATGAACTGAATATCCAGCTCAACATTTGGGTGTAGCTGTGTGAACTGACGCAGAGGGTCCGGTAATCGGTGAAGACCTATATGGTGTGAGGTACCCATCGTGAGTTTGCCCGCGATATCACCTTGTAGATCCGCAACTACACGCTGCAGCTCTTTTGCGTCATTCAATAGGCGTTGCGCGCGAGGCAGCAGGGCGTGGCCGGCTTCGGTGAGCGCGACTTTTCGCCCGATTCGGTCGAATAGCTGCGCTTTGATGTCGGTTTCAAGCTGCGCGATGCGCTTACTGATCGCAGATTGGCTGACAAACAGTTGCTCAGCTGCATGAGAGAAGGAGGCATTCTGTGCCACAGCGACAAAGGCTTGGAGAGCTGACAGATCCATAATTATTCCCAAATGGAATGTAATTCATAAAAAATATGAATTTACGGGATAATTGTCAAACAGTAAAGTTCGCTCATCAATTCAAGGAGTTAGCTGTATGGCAAAAACGCTTTACGACAAATTATGGGATTCGCATGTGGTGCGCCAAGACGAGGATGGCACCTGCTTGCTGTATATCGATCGTCATTTGGTTCACGAGGTTACCTCACCGCAAGCTTTTGAAGGTTTGCGAATCGCCAATCGCCAGCCTTGGCGTTTGTCAGCCAACTTAGCTACACCGGACCATAACGTTCCAACCACTGACCGTACAAAAGGTATCGAGGATCCTATTTCGCGTACTCAGGTTGAGACCTTGGATCAAAACTGTGATCACTTTGGTATTACTGAATTCAAGATGAACGATATTCGCCAGGGTGTTGTGCATGTTGTTGGTCCTGAGCAAGGTGCAACCCTGCCAGGCATGACGGTTGTCTGTGGTGACTCGCATACCTCAACACATGGTGCTTTTGGTGCCTTGGCACATGGCATTGGGACTTCAGAAGTTGAGCACGTCTTAGCGACTCAGTGTTTGATTCAAAAGAAATCAAAAGCAATGAAGGTTGAAATCGTCGGACCAACTGCTCCAGGTATCACCGCAAAAGACATCGTCTTGGCGATCATTGGTGAGATTGGTACCGCAGGCGGAACCGGTTATGCGATTGAATTCGCAGGACAGGGTATTACCGATCTTTCCATGGAAGGTCGTATGACTTTGTGCAACATGGCGATCGAAGGCGGCGCGCGCTCGGGCTTTGTTGCAGTTGATCAAAAGACCATCGATTACGTGAAGGGTCGTCCTTATTCACCGACTGAAGCGCAGTGGGATCAAGCGGTCGCTTATTGGAATACCTTGCACTCAGATGAAGGTGCGCAATTCGATAAAGTGGTCACGATTGAAGGTTCTAGCATTAAGCCGCAAGTGACTTGGGGTACATCACCTGAGATGGTGGTATCAGTTGATGCCAATGTACCTGATCCAGCGAAAGAATCTGATGCGGTAAAGGCTGAGGGTATGTCACGTGCGTTGACTTACATGGGTCTAGAAGCGAACACGCCAATCAATCAAATTGCTATCGATAAGGTGTTTATCGGTTCATGTACCAACTCACGAATCGAAGATTTACGTGCAGCTGCTGAAGTGGCAAAAGGTCGCAAAGTTGCAGATAACGTGAAGTTGGCCTTGGTTGTGCCGGGTTCGGGTTTGGTTAAGCAGCAAGCTGAATCAGAAGGCTTGGATAAGATTTTCACCGAAGCGGGTTTCGAATGGCGTGAGCCTGGTTGTTCGATGTGTTTGGCTATGAATGCTGATCGTCTTGAGCCAGGCGAGCGTTGCGCATCAACCTCTAACCGTAACTTTGAAGGTCGTCAGGGTCAGGGCGGTCGTACACACTTGGTGAGTCCTGCGATGGCAGCTGCTGCCGCAGTTGCTGGTCACTTTACTGACGTTGCGTCATTGGCATAAGGAGAGTCGACATGGAAAAGTTCACAGTGTTTAACGGTGTTGTTTGTCCTTTGGATCGCTCGAATGTTGATACCGATGCGATCATCCCAAAGCAATTTTTAAAGTCGATCAAACGTACAGGCTTTGGTCCTAATTTATTTGATGAGTGGCGTTATCTCGATCATGGCGAGCCAGGTATGGATAACAGCAAACGCCCATTAAATCCTGACTTCGTTCTCAATGATCCACGTTACGCAGGTGCGCAGATTTTATTGGCTCGTGAAAACTTCGGTTGTGGCTCATCGCGTGAGCACGCGCCATGGGCGCTAGAGGATTACGGCTTTAAAGTGATTATCGCGCCAAGCTTTGCGGATATCTTTTTCAACAACAGTTTTAAAAATGGTTTGCTGCCAATCATTTTGGATGCACAAACGGTTGATGCTTTGTTTGCAAAAGCAAATGGCCCAGAAGCACTCAAAATTGAAGTCGATCTTGGTTCTCAAACGCTGAGCGTTGGTAATGAAACGATTTCATTTGATGTAGATCCATTCCGTAAGCATTGTTTGCTAGAAGGTCTTGATGACATTGGTCTGACCTTGCAGCATGTTGATGACATCAAAACCTATGAAGAAAAGGCGAAGCAAAATACGCCTTGGCTATTTAACTGATTTAAGGAATCACTATGACTAAACGAGTATTGGTACTGCCAGGAGATGGCATTGGTCCAGAGATTGTTGCTGAGGCGGTCAAGGTCCTTGATAAGTTAGTTGGCGAAGGTCTAGATATTGAATTAGATGAAGGTCTGGTTGGCGGTGCAGCTTATGATGCAACTGGTACTCCTTTGCCAGAGGCCACCTTGGATATGGCACGTGAAGCAGATGCTATTCTGCTTGGTGCTGTAGGCGGCTATAAATGGGAGTCATTAGATATCTCAGTTCGCCCTGAGAAAGGTTTGCTAGGTTTGCGCTCAGAGTTGGGTTTGTTCTCGAACCTGCGTCCTGCGGTTTTGGCACCACAGTTAGCTGATGCGTCTTCACTTAAGCCTGAGATTGTTGCGGGCTTGGACATCATGATCGTGCGTGAATTGACCGGTGGCATTTACTTTGGTCAACCACGCGGTATCCGTGAGCTTGAAAATGGTGAGAAGCAAGGCTTTAACACTTTGGTTTATGCAGAGCATGAGATCGAGCGCATTGTGCGTTCTGCTTGTGATATCGCAATGAAACGTGGCAAGAAACTGTGTTCTGTCGATAAAGCGAACGTACTTGAGGTGACTGAGCTGTGGCGTGAAGTGGCGACGCGTATCGTTGAGAGTGAGTACCCAGAGATTGAGTTGAGCCACATGTATGTGGATAACGCAGCGATGCAATTGGTGAAGTGGCCTAAGCAATTTGACGTAATGGTGACCACCAATATGTTTGGTGACATCTTATCTGACTGTGCCGCTATGTTGACCGGTTCTATCGGTATGCTGGGTTCTGCATCACTGAATGAAAAAGGTCAGGGTATGTACGAGCCAATCCACGGTTCAGCACCGGATATTGCAGGCAAGGGTGTCGCTAATCCATTAGCTACGATTCTATCGACCGCCATGATGTTGCGTTATAGCCTGAATGAAGAAGCCATGGCTGATCGTATTGAAGCGGCGGTTAATAAAGTTCTGGATCAAGGTTTGCGTACGCCGGACATCATGTCTGATGGTATGACCGAAGTGAATTGTGAAGCGATGGGTGATGCCGTCGTTGCAGCGCTGTAAGGAAAAATAAAATGACAATTAAGCGTGTAGGTTTTGTAGGTTGGCGCGGCATGGTGGGTTCCGTATTGATGGAACGCATGCAAGCGGAGAATGATTTTGCACACATTGAAGAGCCTGTGTTCTTTACGACCTCACAGGTCGGCGAGGCAGGTCCTGATGTGGGTAAAGGTTCAGCGCCACTAAAAGATGCCTCTGACATCAATGAATTGATGGCGATGGACGCGATCGTGACCTGTCAGGGTGGTGATTACACCAAGTCAGTTTTTGAAGATTTACGTAAAGCGGGTTGGAAAGGCTATTGGATTGATGCGGCATCGTCATTGCGTATGGCGGATGACAGCGTGATCGTTTTGGATCCAGTAAACCGTGATGTGATTGATTCAGCTTTAGCTAGCGGTAAGAAGGACTTCATTGGTGGTAACTGCACCGTGAGCTTGATGTTGATGGGCTTAGGTGGCTTGTTCAAGCATGACTTGGTTGAATGGATGACGGCCATGACCTATCAAGCAGCGTCAGGTGCAGGCGCTCGCAACATGCGCGAGCTGCTTAACCAGATGGGTCATCTGCGTGATACCTCAGCGAGCTTATTAGATGATCCTTCATCTGCAATTTTGGATATTGACCGTGTGGTCACTGATGACATGCGTTCATCAGCATTCCCAACCGAAAATTTTGGTGTGCCATTGGCAGGTAGCTTGATCCCTTGGATTGATGTGGCGCTTGAGAATGGTCAATCAAAAGAAGAATGGAAAGCCGTTGCTGAGACCAACAAGATTTTGGGTCGTAGCGATCGTCAGATTCCAATTGATGGCACCTGTGTGCGTATCGGTGCGATGCGTTGTCACAGCCAAGCATTGACCATTAAATTGAAGAAAGATGTACCAATCGACGAGATCGAGCAAATGCTGGATGAGGCGAATCAGTGGTCAAAAGTGGTCCCTAACGATCGCCAGATCACAATGAAGGAACTCAGTCCTGCGGCTGTCACCGGCACTTTAACAGTGCCCGTGGGTCGTTTGCGTAAATTGAATATGGGCCCAGAGTTTTTGAATGCCTTTACGGTAGGTGACCAATTGCTTTGGGGTGCGGCGGAACCATTGCGTCGTATGCTTCGTATCTTGATTGAGCAATAATCTAAAGCGGCCCTTGTGCCGCTTTTTCGTGGAAGTTGAATGAAGCGTTTTTTATTAGCACTCTCTTTGCTTATCTCGCAGAGCGTATTGTCGCTAGGTTTTGGCGAGCTAGAACTCAAGTCTGAACAGGGCGAGCCACTTGATGCGCGTATCGTGTTGGTGAATCTGGGTGAGGTTGATCTAACAACGATTAAAGTTGAATTAGCATCCGCGGAAGCGCATGACGCTGCACAGATTCCGTTTGAGCAAAACTTATCTCAGCTAGCGTTTCGAGTGCAGTCATCGGTTGAGCATGATGCGGTTGTGCGTGTGACATCCAAAGAGCCGATTAGTGCTGATTTCATGCAGTTCTTGGTTGATATGGCGTGGCCACAAGGTCAGCTTCAAAGTGAATACACCATTAGCTTAAAGCTTCCTGATACGGCTGCGGCTTCTTCGGTGGCAGTTGAGCTAGCACAAACATCTTCAGCGACAGTGATCGTACGGAAAGACGATACGCTCAGTCAGATTGCGATGGAGCATAAGGCGAGTGATGTCAGCATGACGCAAATGATGATGGCGTTGCATATGAACAACCGTGAAGCCTTCATCAAAGACAATATCAATTTAATGCGAACAGGTGCAATTCTTCAGTTACCTCAGGCTGAGCAAGTGCGTTTGATCTCACGAGGTGAAGCGGGTCGTCATTTCACGGCGCAAATGCAACAGTGGGATGAGATTCGTGGCTTAAACAAAACGTCTGCGCAGAGTGAGATCGGTATCGCCCCCGTTGTTGAGCAGTCGGATTATCTACAGATAGCAACGCCGATTGAAGAAGGTGCTGAAGGACAAGCAGGTGTAGTTCAATCCGAAGGCGAAGTCGTTGACCAAGAATCGCAAGCAATTAATTTGCTGCAGGAAGATGTTGCCGCTAAGCAGCTGACTAATGAGCGATTAGAGGAAGAGGTGATCTTGCTGAAAGAGCAGGTGACTGACATGCAAAAACTGCTCTCAGTGCAAGACGAAGAGCTTGCGCGAATGCAGGTAAATGCTACGCCAGATGCTGAGAAAGCGATTGAACCTCCGGCAAATGCTGATGGCTCGGCTCAGCCGGTTGAGAAATTCGAGATCAGTGAAAAGGTTGTGACTGATCTTTGGGATAAGGCTCGCGAATGGACATCAAAAAGCTTACCTGAAAAGGTCAGTCAATTTGCGGATGTCGTTTTGCTGGCAATGTTAGTTGTTATTGTGGGTGTGTTTGTTCGCTTGTTCTCAAGCTCACCTAAGGCAGAAACGACAATAGCAAAAGTCGATCAAGCGCCACTGAGTTCAGGCCAGGGAGCAGACGACATTGAGATACCAACAGAAGGTGATTTGTTGGAGATTGCTCATCTGTTTATCGAACAGAAGCAATACCCAGAAGCTGAAAAAGCACTTCATGCAGCCCTCGATAGTGACTACGACAGCCTACAGGTTGGTCATGCTTTGTTACGTGTCTTCTTCTTGTCGAATCAAGTCGATCAATTTATTCGCGTGGCGGAAGAAATGGCGAGTCTGCAACAAGACTTGTCTGATCGTGAGAAATGGAAAGAAGTCGTTGAGATGGGACATCAATTACGACCTGACCATTATCTATTCCTTGTGGCAGGCCATAAGCCTGAGCCGGTTGACCCGCCACGTGCTTCCAGTGCAGATCTTGAGTCGTTGACCACTGATGCGGATGCCGTTGATCAGTCGCCTGGGTCATCATCGGATGTGAACACGTTGGAGATCGCTTTACCGGAAGGTCAGTCGGCAGAACAATTGAACCAAGCTGTGAGTCAGAGTGATATCCAATCCGATGATGTAAAAGCGGCTGATGCTAACTTTGATACGCAAACCCAGTCAGCAATCGATAGTCTGTTTAACGATGGTCAAGAACGCCAAGTCGCGGATGAATTTGATCTTAAGTGGAATCTTGTGGATACCTATTTAGACATGGGTGACAAGGATGGTGCGCTACAGCTGTTGCATGAGCTAATTGAAGATGCACCTGAAGAGTTGCGTGATGAAGCTCGTCGCTTGTTGAAGGAGCTTGAGTAAGGATGCGCATTGCGCTCGGCGTTGAATATGACGGAAGTCGCTTTCATGGCTGGCAAGCGCAAGAAGAGGGTGTGCGTACGGTTCAAACCTCACTTGAACAAGCCCTAGCGAAAGTCGCAAACCATCCTGTTCGTGTCGTTTGTGCAGGTCGAACGGATACCGGTGTGCATGGTTTAGGTCAGGTGGTTCATTTCGATACCGATGCGCAACGTACCTCAAGAAATTGGGTGCTTGGTTGTAACGTCAATCTGCCTGATGATGTCAGCGTGACATGGGCGAAAGAGGTCGATGTAGACTTCAGTGCACGCTTTTCGGCGATTAGTCGCAAGTATCGATATTTTATTCTGAATCGAACCGCACGCTCGGCGCCATTGGCTGGCCGTGTTACCTGGATTCATCGCCCCTTAAATGCAGATCTTATGCATCAAGCGGCTCAGGCTTTGGTGGGAGAACATGACTTTTCGAGTTATCGGGCCCTGGGTTGCCAGGCAAAAAGTCCGATCAGAACGTTACATTCCATTTCGGTGGAGCGCCGAAATGAGTTTATCGTGATGACTGTGCATGCGAATGCATTCTTGCATCACATGGTGCGCAATATTGCCGGTGTGTTGATGGCGATTGGACGTGAAGATCAGCCAGCCGATTGGGCGAAGACGGTTCTAGAGCTGCGTGATCGGACCTTGGGCGGTGTGACATCACCTCCGGAGGGTTTGTATTTTGAGCAGGTCGAATATCCTGCGGAATATGATTTACCTGCGGCATCAACGAGCGGATTTCCCATTCAGCCTTAATTGACCTGATCACACCCTGATTTAGCGGTGGTTTTGCATCGTCAAGCAGGGTGCTTTTCCTTCATAATAAGCTTCTTATGCGAACTCGAATCAAAATCTGTGGAATCACCTCGGTTGAGGACGCCTTGGCGGCGACTCGCTTGGGAGCAGATGCGATCGGCTTGGTGTTTTATCCGCCCAGTCCACGTTATGTCGAGGTAGAGCAAGCAGCCGAGATTGCAGCAGCCTTGCCGCCGTTTGTGACTACGGTGGCCTTGTTTGTGAATGCTGATGAGCAAACCATTGCAGATGTGGTCTCGCGTGTACGCATTGATTTGATCCAGTTTCACGGTAATGAATGCAAAGATTACTGCGGCATGCACCAACGTCCTTACATCAAGGCGGTGCGCATGAGTGATGATGTTGATCTGGATAAACAGCTCAACGATTTCTCGCAAGCGCGTGGCTTGTTGCTAGATACTTACAAAGCCGGTGTGCCAGGTGGCACGGGCGAACAATTTAATTGGGACCGCGTCCCCGCACATGTTGCTGACAAGATTATCTTGGCAGGTGGTTTAACCCCAGAAAATGTGAAAGACGCGGTAGTGCAGGTACATCCTTATGCTGTTGATGTCAGCGGCGGTGTGGAATCTGCGCCAGGTAAAAAAGATACAGAAAAAATGGCCCGCTTTATTGAAGCGGTGCGTAGTCAAGAGAGCAGATCATGAAACTGACCGATCTACCTGATGCATCAGGACACTTTGGCCCTTACGGTGGCGTATTCGTTGCTGAAACTTTGATGGAGCCGATTGACGAGCTTCGTCATGCGTATGAAAAGTACATGAAAGATCCAGAGTTCCTCGCGGAGCTTGATGTGGATCTTAAGCATTACGTCGGACGTCCTTCACCGATTTATCACGCAGAGCGTTTAAGTCGTGAGTTAGGTGGTGCGCAAATCTATCTTAAGCGTGAAGATTTAAATCACACCGGTGCACATAAGGTGAATAACACCATCGGACAAGCCTTATTGGCAAAGCGCATGGGTAAGACGCGCATTATCGCTGAGACAGGTGCGGGTCAGCACGGTGTGGCAAGTGCCACAGTCGCTGCACGTCTAGGATTGGAATGTGTGGTTTACATGGGTGCGGTGGATGTCGCGCGTCAAGAAGCAAATGTTTATCGCATGAAGTTATTGGGCGCAGAAGTGCGTGCAGTATCTTCAGGTTCTAAGACCTTAAAAGATGCTTTGAATGAAGCGATGCGTGATTGGGTATCGAATGTAGATAACACTTTCTACATCATCGGTACCGTCGCAGGTCCTCATCCATATCCTGCGATGGTGCGTGATTTCCAAGCGGTGATTGGTCGCGAATCGCGCGCTCAGATGATGCAAATGACCGGTCGCCTACCAGACAAGCTTGTTGCGTGTGTTGGCGGTGGTTCCAATGCGATCGGTTTATTCCATCCGTTTATTGATGATGCTGAGGTTGGCATTGTGGGTGTTGAAGCTGCAGGTAGCGGCCTTGATTCAGGTATGCACGCAGCGCCATTGTGCGCAGGCAAGCCAGGTGTACTGCACGGTAACCGTACCTATCTGATGGAAGACACCAATGGTCAGATTATTGAAACGCATTCAATCTCAGCCGGTTTGGATTACCCGGGTGTGGGCCCTGAGCATGCGTGGTTAAAAGATACCGGTCGTGCTGAGTATGTGGCCGTGACAGATGCTGAGGCGTTAGATGCGTTCCACCGTTTGACGCGCACAGAAGGTATTATTCCTGCCCTTGAAACAAGCCATGCCATTGCGCAGGTGATCAAGATGGCGCCTACCATGAGTAAAGACCAAAGCATTCTGGTGAATCTTTCAGGTCGTGGCGACAAAGATATGCACACGGTTGCTGCGAAAGAAGGATTGACGATATGAGTCGTATTGCGGGCTGTTTTGCCGCTCTTAAAGAAAACAATAAAACGGCACTTATTCCTTTTATCACTGCGGGTGACCCTCAACGTGATGTGACTGTGCCTTTGATGCACACCTTGGTAGAACAGGGTGCAGACATCATCGAGTTGGGCGTGCCTTTCTCGGATCCAATGGCAGATGGCCCTGTTATACAGCGTGCCAGTGAGCGCGCGCTTGAGAACAACATGTCATTACGTGATGTGTTGGCAGTTGTTGCCGAATTTCGTAAAACCAACTCGGTTACGCCAGTTGTCTTGATGGGTTATCTCAACCCAATCGAAATCATGGGCTACGAAGCCTTTGCTGCTGCTGCGCAAGCTGCGGGTGTTGATGGCGTGCTGACAGTGGATATACCGCCAGAAGAAGGTAATGATTTAATCAATGCGATGCGTGCGCATGAGCTTGATCCGATTTATCTCTTGGCACCGACCTCAACTGAAGAGCGCATCCGTAAGATCACCTCTACTGCCAGTGGCTTCGTTTATTACGTCTCCTTAAAAGGCGTTACCGGTGCGGCGAATTTGGATGTTGATGCTGTGTCGGCAAAGCTCGATGCCATTCGTCAGACCACCGAAATGCCGGTTGGTGTAGGTTTTGGTATCAAAGATGCGGCAACTGCCAAGGCGATGGCGGCAATTGCAGATGCAGTTGTTGTGGGTAGTGCGATTGTTCAGCGGGTTGAAGATAATGCCGGGGATACCGCGGCAATTCAGTCGTCTGTAGGTGAGTTGATTGCTGAGATGCGTACCGCGATTGATGCCATTTAGGATCGATCTGCTGCTATAATTCAGCCATCTTTCACGAACACGTCGAGATCACCATGAGCTGGTTTGAAAAGTTAATGCCGAGCCGTATTCGCACCGAAGTGGCGAGTAAAAAGGGTGTTCCTGAGGGGCTTTGGACCAAATGTCCTAGCTGTGAAGCGGTCCTCTACCGTAACGAGCTTGAGCGTAATGGCGACGTGTGTCCTAAGTGTGATCATCACATGCGTATCAATGCTCGTCGTCGTCTGGATTTATTCCTTGATGCGGAAGGGCGTGTTGAGATCGCTGAGAATCTCGAGTCAGCAGATCCGCTGAAGTTTAAAGACAGCAAAAAATATCGCGACCGTGTGGTTTCAGCACAAAAAGCGACGGGCGAAAAAGATGCCTTAATCGTGATGCGCGGCACATTGCATAACAATCCTGTTGTGGCTGCAGCTTTCGAATTCTCTTTCATGGGTGGTTCGATGGGCTCTGTGGTTGGTGAGCGTTTTGTCCGTGCAGTGAATGCAGCTCTAGAAAATAACTGTCCGTTGGTGTGTTTCGCGACCTCGGGTGGTGCGCGTATGCAAGAGTCTCTGTTCTCATTGATGCAGATGGCAAAAACCTCAGCAGCTCTGAATCGCTTATCAAAACGTGGCTTACCGTTTATTTCTGTTTTGACCGATCCAACAATGGGTGGTGTATCCGCAAGTTTTGCGATGTTGGGTGATCTCAATGTGGCAGAGCCGAACGCATTGATTGGTTTTGCAGGTCCTCGCGTTATTGAGCAAACGGTTCGTGAAAAATTACCTGAAGGCTTCCAGCGTTCAGAATTCCTCCTTGAGAAAGGTGCTATCGACATGATCGTCGACCGTCGTGAGATGCGTGACCGTCTCAGCAACGTGTTGATGATGCTGATGCAAAAGCACAAGTCGGCATAAAGTGTCTGCTAAGTCGCTCGAGCAATGGCTCGATTGGCAACTCGAACTCCATACCAAAGAAATTGATCTAGGCCTCGACCGGGTGTCGCGTGTGTGGCAAGCGATGGGAGCGCCAACTATTGCCGATAAGGTGATTACGATTGCCGGTACTAATGGGAAAGGATCAACCGTCGCTTTTTGTGAGGCGATTTATCACGCAGCGGGTTATCGCGTTGGGTGTTATACCTCGCCGCACCTACTGCGTTACAACGAACGTATTCGTTTAGACCATCAACTGGCTAGCGACGAACAAATCGTTTCTGCCTTTGAAGCGATTGATCAAGCACGTGGAGAGATTCCTTTAACTTATTTTGAATTCGGCACCTTGGCGGCATTGTGGCTGATGGCACAAAGCCAGATGGAGATCGCTATCTTAGAGGTGGGTTTGGGTGGTCGTTTGGATGCGGTGAACATCATCGATGCAGACGTCGTAGTGATCACCAGTATTGGTTTGGACCATATGGACTGGTTGGGTGATTCGATCGCTAAGATTGGATTCGAAAAAGCGGGCGTGATGCGCAAAGGTCATCCTGCAGTGCTAGCAGCAAAAGATTTACCGCCGAGTGTTAAAGCGCATGCCGATAAGGTTGGAGCTAAGACGTTTATGCTTGGTGAGCAATATCACTTTGAACAAATTGCGGGCGGCTGGAGTTGGCAAGGTCAAAACAGAACACGTCGTGCACTGCCGTTGCCAAGTATGCGCGGTAGTGTTCAGCTTCAGAACGCCGCAGCTGCGTTACAAGTTATTGAGTTGCTCGAAGACACTTTCCCAGTGGATCAAAATGCGGCCAAAAGCGGTTTGATAGATGCCAAGGTATTTGGTCGTTTTGATATCTATCAACACAAAGCTCGCTTTGTTGTGGATGTGGGACATAACCCAGAAGCCGTCGGTCATTTGGCTTCACACCTTGGTGATTTGTTTGTGCCCGGTAAAGTTCATGCTGTCGTTGGGATGCTGAAGGATAAATCGATTGCTGAGACGCTGGCAGTTATAGCGCCTCGGATAGAGGAATGGCACTTGCTTGATCTGAGTGATAACCCTCGCGGCGCAACAGCTGAACGTCTTGCGGAATGCTTACCGGCAGAGTCACAAAAACAGAGCTATGCATCAGCTAAAGATGCCTTAGATGCTCTTGATACTGAGCTGAGTAGTGATGATTTAGTGGTGGTGTTTGGCTCCTTCGTGACGGTAGGTGCAACACTGGCATGGTTGGGCGAAATGCCCACCTAATCTGGGTATACTGAGGACATCAATTAGAAGGGTATATCACTGTGGATCAAACACTAAAACAACGTCTTGTCGGTGCAGCGGTTTTAGCTGCTCTCGTGGTGATTTTTGTGCCGATGTTGGTCGGTGATCCGGATGAGCATGTCATCGAAAAACCGGTGATTGCAGAGCCTGCCAAAATCGAACCCTTTGCTTCTGAGTTGTTATCTCAAGAAGTGGTGATCCCTGAGCGCATCAAGCCAGCCGAGGTTAATCTGACCGAACCTAAAGCACCTACAGCCGAGGCAAAACCGGTTGTGGAGCGTCCCAAAGTGGGTATCGAGGCATGGGTAGTGCAAGTGGGTAAGTTCTCGAATCGTGAGAATGCGCAGAAGCTTGTCGCGAGCTTGCGTAAGGCTGAGATGCAGACACCAGATCCCGAGGAAGAGACCATTTCGGGTAAGACGTCATACCGCGTGATTGTCGGACCATTCCTAAAGAAAACGCGTGCTGAAGGACTCGTCGAAGAGATTCGTAAAATCTCTGGTACCAAGGCATTTGTCACTAGTTTTCAATAGGGCATTTAGCCCTTCGCACGGCGCCAAGCTCTGATAAGATTGCGCCTTTCTTCATGAACCATTAGGAACTGCTCGATGCCTTGGCTCGATTACGCGCTGATCGCCATCTTGGTCGTTTCAACTCTGATCAGTCTTGCTCGTGGCTTTGTCCGCGAAGCTTTCTCTTTAGCTATCTGGATTGTGGCATTTTGGATTGCTTGGACTTTTTTCCGCGAGCTAGCGTTTCAATTTGAATCTTATGTCGATTCGCCAACCGTTCGTTTAGGTGTGTCGTTTGCGCTATTGATGATCGCAGCGCTGTTAATCGGCGGTATGGTTAACTATCTCTTAATCCAACTCATCGAAAAAACCGGCATGAGCGGCACAGATCGCTTCATAGGCATGATCTTTGGGGTTGCTCGTGGTGTGTTGGTGATTTCCGTTGTTGTGTTGTTATCAGGTTTGACAACCTTACCTAAAGAAGCTTTCTGGACGGAGTCTCAGTTGATTCCGTATTTCCAAGAAATCGCTTTTTGGTTACGTGACTTATTACCGCAAGAGTATGCGGAGTATTTTCGATACACAGCCGTTGAATCATCCTTGAGGGAGATCGCCTAAGATGTGTGGCATCGTTGGCATTGTTAGCAACCAGCCCGTTAACCAAGAGCTCTACGATGCCTTGCTCGTTTTGCAGCACCGAGGCCAAGATGCAGCCGGTATCGTGACGTGCGAAGGCGATCGTCTTAACTTGCGTAAAGATAATGGCTTGGCGCGTGACGTATTTGATACAAAGCACATGCTTAAGTTGCGCGGCAATATGGGGATCGCACACGTGCGTTATCCAACTGCAGGCAGCAGCTCATCTGCCGAAGCACAGCCGTTTTATGTGAATTCGCCTTACGGCATTACCTTGGCGCACAACGGCAATCTGACCAACTCGAAAGAGATCGAGAAGGAGTTGTTCGCTCAAGACCGTCGCCATATCAATACCGACTCTGACTCAGAGATTTTGTTGAATGTGTTCGCGCACGAGCTTGATGAGCAAGTGCAATCACTGACCATTGAGCCGGATGATGTTTTCCGTGCCGTTGAAAAAGTCCACAAGCGTTGTCGTGGCGGCTACGCTGCTGTGGCGATGATTCCTGGTTTTGGTGTGATTGCGTTCCGTGATCCTAATGGGATTCGTCCAGCTGTTTTTGGTACTCGTGAGTCAGCTGATGGCCAACCAGAATTGATGGTGGCATCGGAGAGTGTGGCGCTCGATACGCTTGGGTTTGCTCGTGTGCGTGATATCGAGCCAGGTGAAGCGGTAATCTTCACAATGGATGGTCGTTTGTTCCATAAGCAATGTGCTGAGAGCCCACGTCGTTCACCCTGCTTATTCGAATTTGTTTACTTCGCACGTCCTGATTCAATAATCGATGACATCTTTGTACACAAAGCGCGTTTGCGTATGGGGCAGATGTTAGCTAAGAAGATTCAGCGTGAGATGGCGGATGAGCAGATCGATGCCATTATTCCGATTCCTGATACCAGTCGTACGTCTGCGATGGCGTTAGCTGAAGAGCTGGGCGTTCGTTATGCGGAAGGCTTCATCAAAAATCGTTATATCGGTCGCACCTTCATCATGCCGGGTCAAACCACGCGTAAAAAGTCGGTGCGTCAAAAGCTGAACCCCATTGATATTGAGTTCAAAGGTAAAAATGTTTTACTTGTTGATGACTCGATTGTTCGTGGCACAACCTCACGTCAAATCGTTCAGATGGCACGTGATGCAGGCGCTAAGAAAGTCTTCTTTGCTTCTGCGGCACCTGCAGTGCGTTACCCGAATGTCTACGGTATTGATATGCCAGCCGCCAAGGAGCTGATTGCTCATGGACGCACGGATGATCAAGTAGGTGAGTGGATTGGTGCGGATCGTTTGATCTATCAAGATCTAGAAGACTTGATTGAAGCGGTACAGAAGAAAGGTAAGGCGTATGTTGATCGCTTTGATACGTCGGTGTTTGATAGTGACTATGTGACGGGTGATGTCACGCCTGAATATTTGCAGGCACTAGAAGATGCGCGTAATGACGATGCTAAATCACAACGTGAGTCATCAAGCCGAATTAATATCGTCGGCTTACATAACGATTAATCGTCTGAGCTAACTTTTCCGATCGCACAGCTAACAAAGCTTTTGGCTTTTGCAGTTGCTGCTTTCATGCCTTCGACGCTGCCGCTTTCTGGGTAACCCATCTTTAAAAGATGCGCCGCAATGGCATCGCGATCAAGATTCTCACCGTCAATCGATACCATGCCGTTTTCGACATCGATCGCTACCGTTGAGACGCCAGCCTCATCCATCAGGCCTTTTTTAATGCTGTTGGCACATCCGCCGCATTTGATATTTTCAACTTGAATTGAAAGACTCATCTTCTGCCTCAATGGGTTAGGGGTGCTAAACGGTACTGATCGTGGCAAGCAACACAGGCATTAGTGACTCTATGCAGCTGAGTAAACACAGGCTTTAGATCATTACTGATTGGAACATTTCTTAGGCTTAAGGATAGATCATTTGCCGCATTGTGCATGGTGGCGCCGAGCTGACGCATTTCGGCGGGCATAAAGCGCGCGGCATGGTTTCCATGTTCACCGTGTTGATGGCCTTGCCCGAGTCCTTTTTCCGCAGCATCAGCTGCGGCTTCGTAATTTTCTTCGGCAAGAAACCCTTGGATCTGACTTATAGCCCGCAGGTGGTCACGCATTGACTTTAGGGTAGCGTGATAAGCCGGCGCAGGAAATTCCACCAATTGACGCTCATCCTTACTGGTTTCGTGCGCATGGTGCTTCATCATCATTGCATGATGGTCCATTTCGCCAATGGCAAATGTCGAGAAAAGACTGAGAGATAAGAAAGCGGTTATTTTTCGCATGTTTAGTCGGAATTCCTGCTGAATCAGCATAAGATAGGGCTTATTAAAGAGAGAGTGTTAGTGATTTCTCTCGTCAAAGTAGTTTAAGAGTCATCATGAGCAATAACCAAGACTGGGATTTAGAAACAAAAGCGATTCGTACAGGTCACGCGCGTTCTCCTGAAATGGAGCACTCGGAGCCTATTTATGCGACATCGAGTTTTTGTTTTCGTTCCGCTCAAGAGGCTGCAGCTCGTTTTGCTGGCGATGAGCCGGGCAATATCTATGCGCGATTTACCAATCCCACCACGCGAGCATTCGAGCAACGCCTTGCGGCAATGGAAGGCGCAGAGGCTTGTGTTGCAACCGCTTCGGGTATGTCAGCGATATTGGCGACGTGCTTATCGCTGATGCAGCATGGTGATCACATTGTCAGTTCGCGCAGTATTTTTGGTAGCACCACAGTGCTATTTGATAAATATCTTGTGCGCTCTGGGATTCACACAAGCTATGCCGATCAGTCAGATATAGACAGTTGGCGCGCGGCTATCACTTCGAAAACTAAGTTGTTGTTCGTTGAAACACCGTCTAATCCGTTAACCACCTTGTGTGATATTCAGGCACTTGCCAATTTGGCGCATGAGCATGGTTGTTTGTTGGTTGTTGATAACTGTTTTTGCACACCGGCTCTGCAAAAGCCTTTAGAGCTTGGCGCGGATATCGTGATTCATTCGGCAACCAAATATCTTGATGGTCAGGGGCGTGCTTTAGGTGGTGCTGTCTGTGGGAGCCAGAAATTAGTTGGCGAAGAGGTGTTTGGTTTCTTGCGTACCGCTGGTCCGACAATGGCGCCGTTCAATGCGTGGGTCTTCCTTAAGGGCCTTGAGACATTATCCTTACGCATGATGGCACATTCAGCGTCAGCGCTTGAGCTTGCCCAGTGGTTAGAGGCACACCCTTCAATCGAGAAGGTGTATTACCCAGGTTTGCCATCACATCCGCAGCATGAGCTTGCTCAGCGTCAGCAGAAAACAGGTGGCGGTATCGTTGCCTTTGAAGTGAAGGGTGGCAAAGACGCCGCTTGGTCAGTGATTGACGCGACGCAGATGCTCTCAATTACCGCCAACTTAGGTGATGCGAAAACCACGATTACTCATCCAGCGACAACCACGCATGGTCGTTTAACAGATGAGCAGAGGGAAAAAGCGGGTATCCAGCAGAACTTGGTCCGCGTGGCGGTGGGTCTTGAGTCTATTGAAGACATCAAAGCAGACTTGGCTTTGGGGCTTGATCGCCTGAAATAAGGCGGAATAAGGGTTTCGAGGTCGCTCGAAACATGAAAAATATTAATTTTTCCAGGACGTGCGCCTTTGTTAAGGTGCTGCGCACTTGTGGCTCAGTCTGACTGCGCCTGCCAGAAAATCAGCTAAAGGATTGATTATGTTAGAAGCTTATCGCACTCACGTTGCAGAACGTGCTGAACAAGGTGTACCACCGCTGCCATTGTCAGCTGATCAGGTTAATGGCCTGGTTGAATTGCTGAAAAACCCACCAGCAGGTGAAGAGGATACCTTGATGGATCTGTTGATCAATCGCGTTCCACCAGGTGTTGATGATGCAGCTTACGTAAAAGCCGCTTTCTTGGCCGCTGTGGCGAAGGGTGAAGCCGCATCTCCTTTGGTCAATAAAGAGAAAGCCGTTGAGTTGTTAGGCACCATGTTGGGTGGTTACAACATCCAGCCAATGATTGATTTGTTGGATGATGCTGATCTCGGTGGTTTAGCAGCAGAGCAGCTGAAGTACACCTTATTGATGTTTGATGCCTTCCACGATGTAAATGAGAAGGCAAAAGCGGGTAACGCGAATGCAAAAGTGGTTGTTGAGTCATGGGCGAATGCTGAGTGGTTCACTCGTAAAGCCGATGTGCCTGCGGAAATTAAGCTGACCGTTTTCAAAGTCACTGGTGAGACAAATACCGACGATTTATCGCCTGCACAAGATGCATGGTCTCGTCCTGATATTCCAGTTCACGCGCTCGCTATGTTGAAGATGGAGCGTGAGGGGATCGTTCCTGATGACAATGGAAATACCGGTCCAATTAAACTGATCGAAGAGTTGAAAGGTAAGGGCAATCCACTGGTTTATGTGGGTGACGTTGTCGGCACCGGTTCCTCACGTAAGTCAGCGACTAACTCCGTGCTATGGCATATGGGTGATGATATTCCTTTCGTGCCGAATAAGCGCTCAGGTGGTGTTGTGTTGGGCGGCAAGATCGCTCCAATTTTCTTCAACACGGTTGAAGACTCAGGTGCATTGCCAATCGAATGTCCTGTTGAGCAAATGAACATGGGTGATGTGATCACAGTTAAGCCTTATGAGGGTGTGGTCACTAACGAAGCGGGTGAGGTGATCTCTGAGTTCTCACTGAAGACCGATGTTATTTTGGATGAAGTGAAAGCGGGTGGTCGCATCCCATTGATTATCGGTCGTTCATTGACTGAAAAAGCGCGCGAAGCACTAGGTCTCGATGCGACTGATACGTTCCGTCGTCCTGTTGATCCTGCGGATACAGGCAAGGGCTTTACCTTGGCACAGAAGATGGTCGGTAAGGCATGTGGCGTAGACGGTATCCGTCCAGGCACTTACTGCGAGCCACGTATGGGTACAGTGGGTTCGCAAGACACCACAGGTCCAATGACCCGTGACGAGTTGAAAGAGTTGGCCTGTTTGGGCTTCTCTGCAGACTTGGTGATGCAGAGCTTCTGCCACACGGCGGCGTATCCAAAGCCTGTGGATATCAATACACAGCACACCTTGCCTGAGTTCATTCAAAACCGTGGCGGTGTGTCTTTACGTCCAGGTGATGGTGTTATCCATAGCTGGTTGAACCGTATGTTGTTACCAGATCAAGTTGGTACTGGCGGTGACTCACATACCCGTTTCCCATTGGGTATCTCTTTCCCTGCAGGTTCTGGTCTAGTCGCATTCGGCGCGGCATTGGGTGTTATGCCATTGGATATGCCTGAGTCAGTGCTGGTTAAGTTCAGTGGCGAAATGCAGCCAGGTATTACCTTGCGTGACTTGGTTAACGCGATACCACATGCAGCGCTTAAGCGTGGTTTGTTGACTGTTGAGAAGCGCGGTAAAAAGAACTGCTACAACGGCCGCATTTTGGAGATCCAAGGTCTACCTAATCTAACTGTTGAGCAAGCGTTTGAGCTATCAGATGCATCAGCTGAGCGTTCAGCAGCCGGTTGTACCATCGATCTATCAGAAGAGTCAGTGGCTGAATACTTGCGTTCAAACATCATTATGTTGCGTTGGATGATCGAGAATGGCTACGAAGATGCACGCACTCTTGAGCGTCGCGCACGTGCAATGGAAGAGTGGCTAGAGAATCCAGTGTTGATGCGTGCAGATGCCGATGCGGAATACGCTGAGGTGATCGAGATCAACATGTCTGAGATCAAAGAGCCATTATTGGCATGTCCAAACGATCCAGATGATGTGAAGACCTTGTCAGAAGTGGCAGGCGACAAGATTGATGAGGTCTTCATCGGTTCTTGTATGACCAACATTGGTCACTTCCGTGCAGCGGGTAAATTGTTGCAAGCGGCGGGTAATACCTTGCCAACACGTTTGTGGATTGCACCACCAACCAAGATGGACGAGCAGCAATTGATGGAAGAGGGTTACTTCAACATCTACGCGCAAGCGGGTGCACGTACTGAGATGCCAGGTTGTTCGTTGTGTATGGGTAACCAAGCACGTATTGCGGCAAACTCAACGGCTGTATCAACTTCAACGCGTAACTTCCCGAACCGTTTGGGTCAGGGTGCTAACGTGTACTTGTCATCAGCTGAACTTGCGTCGATTGCAGCGATCATGGGTAAGTTGCCTACAGTGGCTGAGTACATGGAGTACGCAACTAAGATCGATAGCATGGCGCCTGAGATATACCGCTACCTCAATTTCGACAAAATGCCAGAGTATGTTGAGTCTGCGGATAAGGCACAAGAGATTATCGTTAAGTTAGCGATCTAATCTTCGCCAAACGAAGAAGCCCGCGAAAGCGGGTTTTTTTGTGCCTTAAGGTTGACTTAATGAAATCAAACTAAACTTTCTTAAGTTACTTATATTAAGGCTATATTTATGAATCAAACATCATTTTGGACGAGTGCTCGACTGGCAGTCTTCTTAGCTATTTTTGTAACCGCAGTTGCCAATATCACGATGTTTGAAAAGCTCTTTGCTTGGCAGATTGAAAGTGGCTCAAGCCTTACCTATGTGATTTCACTCGTAATAGTCCAACCTTTATTGTTGGTTTGGATATTTACTTTTTTGAGCTGCCATAGAGGGTATCGCTATGTTTTAGCGTTATTGCTTTTAGTAACAGCTATCAGTAGTTACTTTTCAGATGCCTATGGTGTGATTATCGATCGCGGCATGATTATGAATGCACTTGAGACGAACACGGCAGAAGCGCGTGATCTCATGTCATGGCAATTACTGCTGTATGTCCTATGTATTTTTGTCCTGCCAACACTTTGGCTATTTAAGGTGAAGGTAAGAGAACAAAAGGTCTTTAGTCGATTTGGAAGTCATATTGCGGCTGGCATAACCGCTTTATTGCTTACTTCAGCGATCGCCTTTTCTTTTAGTTCTTTCTACGCATCATTCTTTAGGGAGCAGCTAGCAATACGTGCTTACTCTAGCCCTATGGCAACCTTATACGCTGGCATCCAAATTTTAAGAAAAGATGTTTTTAAGCCCGCACCTAAAGAGATAAAAAAGATTGGCTTAGATGCCAAAGTTATCGAGAAAGATGTTGATCGTGAATTGATCATCATGGTCGTCGGCGAGACGGCGCGCGCAGATCATTTTTCACTCAATGGCTATCCGAGAAAAACCAATCCACTGCTAGAGAAACAAGCAGTAGTGAGTTTTACGGATGTCGATTCTTGTGGAACCAGTACGGCGCACTCCGTCCCCTGTATGTTTTCAATTAAGAAGCGTCAGGAATTTTCAACAAGTGAGGCAAAGCATGAAGAAAATGCATTGGATGTGTTGAATCGTGCTGGGGTAAATGTTCTTTGGCGTGATAACAACTCGAGCTCGAAAGGTGTAGCTGATCGGGTTGAGTATCAAGACTTTCGATCCTCTAAGACTAATCCAATCTGTGATCCTGAGTGTCGCGATGTTGGTATGTTGTCTGGGCTAGATAAGTATATTGCCGATCATCCAACAGGCGACATCTTAATTGTGCTGCATCAAATGGGTAGTCATGGACCGACTTATTATCAGCGCTATCCAAAAGAGTTCGCCATTTTTGGTGAGGGATGTGAGACTAATCAGCTTGATCAGTGTTCAATCGACCAAATCACCTCGAGCTATGACTCAACCATTCTTTATACTGATTATTTTCTCAATGAAACGATCGAGTTCTTAAAGCAATACGATCAGACATTTGAAACATCGATGTTATATGTCAGTGATCATGGTGAGTCCCTGGGCGAGAATGGCTTATATCTACATGCGATGCCTTATGCGATAGCACCAAGATCTCAGACGAATGTGCCGGTCATTCTTTGGATGGGTGCTCAGCATGCTGATTATGATCTGCAGCGTGTGTTACGCGCTAAAGATAGTAACTTTAGTCATCACAATGTTTTTCATACCTTATTGGGACTCTTTGAGATTGAATCTGAGGTTTATCAGCCGCGTTTAGATCTAGTTAACTTAGGTATCAAGAAGCACTAACGCGCCGTTGGCTTTTTCATCTGGCTACGCGTTTGTTCGGCTCTTACAGCGAGTGAACCTAAGCTAACGCCTTGCGCGATATGGTTGGCGTCAGTGATATTGCCGAGTGTTTTCCA
>Ga0255753_1002090_pt1 | contig 22560 bp, 23 predicted proteins | sample 041ome_10_FD_179953 | JGI IMG/M metagenome (GOLD analysis project Ga0255753, IMG submission 179953) | Coastal salt marsh microbial communities from the Groves Creek Marsh, Skidaway Island, Georgia - 041412US metaG (version 2) | ecosystem: Environmental > Aquatic > Marine > Intertidal zone > Salt... | reverse complement strand
CTTACGACTAATCGACTAACTTCTCGATACTCCCCTATTCAAGTCAATTAAATGAGTAGTAAGTCATAAGTAATAAGTCATAAGTCGATTCGTAACTTACAACTTACCACTTACGACTAGCGACTAACTTCTCGATACTCCCCTATTCAAGTCAATTAAATGAGTAGTAAGTCATAAGTAATAAGTCATAAGTCATAAGTCGATTCGTGACTTACTACTTACGACTAGCAACTTATGACTAGTAAATTGTTATGATTCACTTTCACCCGAGGCGAAGCCGACGGACGAATTCCGATTTATCAAATTTTATTGTCATGAGTAAATTATATTTTAGTACAGCATTAGCATTGTATTTCGTTATACAAAATGTGTTGTGATTCGCTTTCAAATTGTATTTTAGTACAGCCTGTGCTTCTTGACGGGCAATGGTTTTAGTGTTGTGATTCGCTTTCAAATTGTATTTTAGTACAGCTCCTTTAAGGTTAAAACAACCTCTGAGGCTGTTGTGATTCGCTTTCAAATTGTATTTTAGCACAGCTTTGGTGTTTTTATTTAAAAGCTCTTGGTGGTTGTGATTCGCTTTCAAATTGTATTTTAGCACAGCCCACGTCATGTGCTAAAAGTATGTTTGCATGTTGTGATTCGCTTTCAAATTGTATTTTAGCACAGCTGCCAGTAATGTCAAAAAACCTTCTCATGTGTTGTGATTCGCTTTCAAATTGTATTTTAGCACAGCTAATTTTTGAGGTTAAAACCCGCCACGGGCGTTGTGATTCGCTTTCAAATTGTATTTTAGCACAGCATAAACCTGAAGATTCATCAAACATCATATGTTGTGATTCGCTTTCAAATTGTATTTTAGCACAGCATGCTTCACTTATTTTGAAACCATCTCCGGGTTGTGATTCGCTTTCAAATTGTATTTTAGCACAGCGAAAAAAGAAAAGTCGCTTTGCAAAAACATGTTGTGATTCGCTTTCAAATTGTATTTTAGCACAGCCCTAAGAGTTTCACAAGACTCAATTCAAAAGTTGTGATTCGCTTTCAAATTGTATTTTAGCACAGCGTAAATAATGTTGGTAACATTGCTTTGTTTGTTGTGATTCGCTTTCAAATTGTATTTTAGCACAGCGGGAGGAGCCATGACTGCTTCCGATTCCCGGTTGTGATTCGCTTTCAAATTGTATTTTAGCACAGCGTGTCTCATCAATTGACGAATAGATCTACCGTTGTGATTCGCTTTCAAATTGTATTTTAGCACAGCTTTAGTCAAGGTAAAGCATGGGGTCTCTTAGTTGTGATTCGCTTTCAAATTGTATTTTAGCACAGCAAACTTACGGCTGACCAGCTGCGCGTTGTTGTTGTGATTCGCTTTCAAATTGTATTTTAGCACAGCCCCATCAGACGGAAAGAACATTGTTCACTCGTTGTGATTCGCTTTCAAATTGTATTTTAGCACAGCCCTCATCAAAACGTTCATACCTTTTTCTGTGTTGTGATTCGCTTTCAAATTGTATTTTAGCACAGCTTAATTCTTGATAGGTTTTCATTGTTCTATGTTGTGATTCGCTTTCAAATTGTATTTTAGCACAGCTGTCTATTCCATATCTAAACAGCTGCTCCTTGTTGTGATTCGCTTTCAAATTGTATTTTAGCACAGCAATGAAGCCAACGCCATGACATTAGTAGAAGTTGTGATTCGCTTTCAAATTGTATTTTAGCACAGCATTCAAAACGGTACTTCATTATCGCTATATGTTGTGATTCGCTTTCAAATTGTATTTTAGCACAGCTGCCTTGCGAAGAATAGCATCGACCCGAATGTTGTGATTCGCTTTCAAATTGTATTTTAGCACAGCAATCGAGATGATTTGCTTGTGGCGCTCGATGTTGTGATTCGCTTTCAAATTGTATTTTAGCACAGCACAACAAAGGCACATTGATGCTGTGCTGGTGTTGTGATTCGCTTTCAAATTGTATTTTAGCACAGCAGAGAAAAAGTTAGTGAAGAACTAAAACAGGTTGTGATTCGCTTTCAAATTGTATTTTAGCACAGCCACCGCATTGTTGGCTATGTGGCACTTGAGTGTTGTGATTCGCTTTCAAATTGTATTTTAGCACAGCTAATAAAGCCATAAAGCCCCTATTTACTGGTTGTGATTCGCTTTCAAATTGTATTTTAGCACAGCGACACTCGTACAGATTGGTTCTCTTTATTGGTTGTGATTCGCTTTCAAATTGTATTTTAGCACAGCTTAAAACGCTCGATAACAGTCGCTATGACGGTTGTGATTCGCTTTCAAATTGTATTTTAGCACAGCATGACACCTTTTTGCTCAACGAGGTGGCCAGTTGTGATTCGCTTTCAAATTGTATTTTAGCACAGCGTAAATAATGTTGGTAACATTGCTTTGTTTGTTGTGATTCGCTTTCAAATTGTATTTTAGCACAGCGGGAGGAGCCATGACTGCTTCCGATTCCCGGTTGTGATTCGCTTTCAAATTGTATTTTAGCACAGCACAGCTCTTGATTGGTTGTTGGCGAATCTAGTTGTGATTCGCTTTCAAATTGTATTTTAGCACAGCACAATCTATCGAATTATAAAGAAGATGGGTGTTGTGATTCGCTTTCAAATTGTATTTTAGCACAGCGGCAGGCACCTTTATGAGCTCGCACTTTGTGTTGTGATTCGCTTTCAAATTGTATTTTAGCACAGCTTGATGTTTCGTGCCCAACAACACGAGGCAGTTGTGATTCGCTTTCAAATTGTATTTTAGCACAGCATCCTACGACCACAACATTACAATGACCTTGTTGTGATTCGCTTTCAAATTGTATTTTAGCACAGCTTGATCATTGCTGTCAAAACGTGCGCTTCTGTTGTGATTCGCTTTCAAATTGTATTTTAGCACAGCGGGGATGTTTAATTGATAATTCATTACAAGGGTTGTGATTCGCTTTCAAATTGTATTTTAGCACAGCATGGAAAAATAAATACAAGTCTTTAAAGACGTTGTGATTCGCTTTCAAATTGTATTTTAGCACAGCACAGGGTGAGCCATCACCCTGTTTTTTAATGATTTATAAAGCTTTTTCTGACATCAAAAAAGCTCTAATTGTTGCGAAACCGGAGGTAATTTTTCTTTTTTGGAAGAAATATATAATTCCATCATTCCAAATTGTTTGTCGGTGATGTGTAATATTGCTACATGCCCTTTGGGCGGTAAAAAGCTTTTTACCCGTTTGACATGAACCTCCATATTTTCGCGACTAGGACAATGGCGTAAAAAAATACTGTATTGAAATCGATTAAATCCGTCTTTTTCCAGGCGGTCTACAAATTGCCGATAATTTCTTGTGTCTCGTTTGGTTTCGGTGGGCAAATCAAAAAAAACCAAAATCCACATAACACGGTATTGATTTAGACGTTCAAACAAATTTTGGCACTTTTATGGTTTTTCGTACACCGGCGTAGCATTGTTGTAAACTTGCCGAGGTTTCTTGAACCGCCAACATCAAAGGGCTTTTTTGTTGGTTAATGCGTACGTCCAATACTGGAATTTTTAACAGCACTTGCTTACTTTCTTTTGTCAACTCCCCTACTCCCTCGCTTACCAGTGCCAGTACTTGTTCATCGACAAAAGGACGATAGGGCTCCATAATATCGTCCGCCAAGCAATAGGCGTTGTATTTATTGTGGTGGTGAATGCCCAATGTGGGTATTAAACCCGATCCAACCAATGCCCTTGCCACCACTCCACGCAAAATGGTATAACCATAATTGAGTAATGCATTGGGTGCATTACCAAAACGTTCCCGTTTAAAAGAAGGTAAAGTATCAAATAGATTCTTCCAATAATAGGCAGCGGCTCGTGCTTCCAAATTTTCGGGATCACCATTTTTAACTTTGGCTGCCCACCGCTGCATGTTAACAACCAAACTACCTTGTAATGCTAACAGATGTGCTTGATTTCCAATTTTAGCTTGAATGACTTGTTTCCACAAGCGATCTTTTTTGGCTTTGGTCACGGCAATTTGTTGCGCAAAATGTTCCTGTTGGAGCGTATTTCCATTAAGGTTTAAAAACATCCCCAAAGGCAAATGCTGGGCATCACAACTGATGACGGCTACATTGTTTTCCAATAGTTTATTCAGTAAAGTGGAAGTCAAGGTCAAGCGGTAATGGTCTAACAGCACCACCCCCACATCTTCAATGGGTACGGTTTTTACTTCTTCAGATTGGGGATAACGCACCACCAAACGTTGTTTTTGGGTGCTTAAATAGGCTTCATTACCAAAATAAAGCGTGCGTTTCATTAGTACTCTCCAATTTTTACAATTTGTCCAAGATGATTAATTCTAACCTTCACGATGTCTTTAATGTGCTGAAGGCTCTTTATATTTTTATAGCTTATGTTTTTCAACTCATTTAATTCCTGAACAGTAGTTTCTAAATGATGGCGGAAAACATATTCACGAACGACACTATTGCCGTAAGATACTCTAGAAAGTTTCTGTACTCTAAATAAATTTGGGCTAATTTTTGAATAATTTGAAGCATTTTCTAGGTCAACTTCATTTGGATTAAAACCAGTCTCTGGATTAGGAAAAACAAACATTTCATTTTGTTTCAATGTATATAAGAACTGCCATCCTAAATAAGCGTTATAGGATTTGTCAATAAGGTGTTCCCCCATTTTTGCACGAATAACTGCCTCAAAAAAGGAAACAATTTGATCTTGTAATTTTCCTTTTTCATCCATATAAATAGCAACGTGGTGATTATTCCCACTACTCACAAAATCTACCGGAATAGGTATGCCATTTTCATCCCTAATTTCATTCCCTAAATGATCTTTTTTGAAGTGTAAAGGCTCCGCATTGCTCACGCCAGTAATGGTAACACGTTTAATTGAAATTCCTTTTTCCTTGCTTAACCAAATTGGGTTTTCGTCCAAATTAGAAAAAGCCTTTTTCTTGTTGCCATCATTTTCATTTAACCGTTGTTGCAATATAGTTTGCACTCCTTTATCGACTACTTTTTCGATTTTTAAATCTGGGCTTATCTCTTTTCTAATGGTATAAAATTCTTCTAACTCAACCAATTTAACACGTTCTGGCACTTGGTCTGTTTGCGCAGTATTTATCCAAATTGGATTTTTTGAGAGTGCATTTTTTCCTGTAAATGCCTTTTTGGGGTTACCTTCAAATTCTTCCAGTCTTAACAGCAATGCCTCTTTGTATCGATTATGGGCTACTTTTTGAATTTTTTCAACATCAAAATTGCCCCCCACTTTTTCTTCATTGGTGACATATCGATTCTTTTTGCCATAAATGGTTTCTTTATGTAACTGACCTCTTGGAGTCAATAAAGGTTGATCATGCTTTTTACTCTTTCTCTTGGTATTATTTTTATTCCGAGTGACAACTTTATTTTTTGCTTTAAAAGACACCAATGTACTTTCTAAGTATTTTTTGGCTTCGGCTCTAAATTCTTTTAAAGGCATGGGTGGCGTTACAATACGTTTTCCGTTTTTATCAAGTTCAGTTTCTTTGTCCTCTATGCCTTTAATTTTGTAATGCTCTTTATGATTTTCATCGTGTCGAGCGCTTAAATAATTGAAATATTGTATGTGGCTTGGACGTGTAAAAGCCACCGTAATGGCATCCATAATATGGTGACGGTGATCGTTGCGTTTGGTCCAATCCTTTATTTTTTTAACTTGATTTCCATCTTTGGTTTTTTCATACTCAACAAGTCCCAATTTTTCATATTTACCCCAATTCAATTCTTTCAAGACATCTACCAACTGCCAGTCTTGACGAAGTCTTGCCGTCACGCCACCTGAGGTTGGATTCACATCTTTACAAACTCTAAACAATAATTCCAATGCCTTTTTGGCAATGTATTGGCTGTTACGCATATCCCTGTCAATAAACCCATCAGGAATTTCACTTTCAGTCATTTTTAGTTTGATGTATTTGGCTTTGTTGATTTTCCCATCCTTAAAAAGCTTTTCAATTCTTGCCAAATAGTCTTCTTTTCTATCTTCGCCTAGATATTCAGCAACGGCATCAATACCGGTTTTGTTTCCTTTTCTCTCATTAAATTCTCTTGTGGAAATTGTCTTGTTGGAAAAAGAATCATCAAACAAACGGGCTTTAGGGATGATATGCTCTACATCAAATTCTCTTGAAAATAATTTTTCTAATGGAATGTAAGTATTTGTATATAGTGTTTTATGTCCGTTGCTTTCAAGCTCTTCCCATAGTTTATATTTGATGATATCGTTTCGAGTAATGCGCACTCCTGTATTAAACGGGTAAATCGATGTTAGTTTTTTACGTATCTCATCGTGTAGTTGGTTCGCCCTGTTAATGGATTGAGTCATTTCAGCACGTTCCTTTGCGCTTTTCTTTAAATCCCTTGCCATTTCAATCCGAATCTCATCTGGTTTACCATGTTGTTCTATGATTGCGTTGACCACATTAACTAATTGATTGAGTATTTTTTCCACGACTGGATTGCGCAAACTGTTTTTGGGTAATAACTCTAGTTTGCTATCGAGAATACGATTATCATTTTCTTCTTTAGTTAAAGATTTGGAATGGTTATAGCCTACTAAAGCTGCGGATTCATAATAATCATGTCCAGCTTTTAAATGTGGAATTATCTTAAGTATGGCCTTTGTGCTAAGACTACCGTAATCATCCTTAAAAACAACTTTAGACAAAATTTTTGCGTACTCTTTTTCAATACCAAACCGCTGCTGTAGCTTTTCCACTAATTTTTCATCTCCTGTTTTAGACTCGTCTCCCTCATAAGAATAGAGCAAATGCCAAAATTGATAGGCGGCTTGTTGAATAAACTCATGCCCTTCCAAATCGGTATTGATTTGTAAAATTTGAGTGTTTATACCTAAGGCTGAGAAAATATCCTCTAGTGTTGCTGTTATTTGAGCTGCACTTAGTTTGTTCCAATTGATTTCATGTCCCGAAAATTCAACAATTTGTTTAAATTTGGAATAAAGTGCTGCATTGGTTTGGTTACCGTCTAATCCGTTTTTAAAGTTAATTTCCCAACCGTCTCTTGCATTTAGTCCTGAATATTCTAGAACCTTAGCTGCACTTAATTTTTCTCTGATGTTTAGTTCTTGAAATAACTCATTTTTTAGATCTAATTCGGGGATTCTCTTTTCTTTGGATATAATATTTTTAAACTCCAAATCATTGAGTTTTTGCCAAATTTTAAATTCCTGAAAAAGTGGGGAAGATTTTGGACATACTTTGGGACCAATTATTTTACGTTTGGTTTTTCCTTCTTTTGTTATTACTACTTCTTTTCCTTCCAATTCACATACACTTATCAACCCTTTTTGGGATTTTAAACAACGTTGGTAAAAAATGATTATATCTCGAATATGGACTTTTAAGTCTGATGTCAAAACTTGATGATGCTTCGATTGAGTCTCCCAAATTTTTTCAAACTCATCCAAATAATCTTGACGATAAAAAACCTGTCCCTTTAGGCGATAATGTAGATTATCACATATTTTAGGGTACAAATATTGCCCTACAGTTAACTTTTTAAAATACAATTCTTTACTTCGGTCGCTAATTTTACCCAAATACCCACTAGAATTCGCAATTTGTCCATTGATTTCTTGAAAAACGACTGTAAGTTGTTCTAAATCCAATCGTTCAGACAAACCCTTTACCCTCCAAGTATAATTTTCAACTTGAAGTGCTTTCCCTTTTAAAGTTCTTTTGATTCCCTCTAATTTAAATTGTTCCTCACAAATCTTATAGGTAGCACCTTTATTTTTTTCAAATAGTTTTTGTTTAAAATTATCGTTTAAAAATTCTGAATAAAAGGATTGTTGCTTTTTCCAAATGCGATCGAATTCGTTTTGCAAATCCGAACGATAAAAATCAGGAGATCCTTTTTTATCCGCTTCTAATCGTTGCAACATCAATTCTCCAGCAGTTAAGTCATCTTCATAGAGTTTTTTTGCCAATTCCATACCGTCTATGGCTTCCCCATCGCCTTCATCCTTCGCTTTTCGGTTACTTTTATAGCCACGTTTTTTGTTGATTGCAAAAAGTACCCGTGCCAATTCTTCCAATTCAATTCTCTCTGTCGCAGCTTTTGCTCTAAGTTCCCAAAGTTTGAATGGATCTTGTTCTTTACCACTTTCATTGGTAAGCTTTGTGCCTTCCTTTATGATCTTATTTTTTAAAAGTAATTTTAATAAAGCTTCTCTTCGGAGTTTGTAACGGTGTAAGTTTCTTCTTGCACCACGTTTTGAAGTTCGGTTTGCGTTTAAAGTAGTTGATTTTCCTTTTTGAAAATCATTTTCCTCATCCGTGGAAATAGGTATGATACGTACTCCCACCTTTTCAATTGAAGAATTTCCTGATTCAGATTCATTTACTAATGCCCAACCCAACGAAGTTGTACCGAGGTCTAGTCCAAGTATTTTTTTCATGTTAATAAATATTTACAAAAATAATAAATCTATACAAATCATTCTTTTAATTTTGCTTTAAGAATGTTTTATTACAATGATAAAGGTATACTGCAGTATACCCTGGTAATGGGGTCCAAACCCATGATCGAACAAATTTTGTTTATCTTTGTTTAAAGTACTCTATAATACATCTCATAATTTTGATTTGTATGTTGTGATTCGCTTCACAACTAACTAGAAAGCCAGTCTTTGATTGGCTTTCTTTTTTTTTTATATTTACACTTCAATTTGAAGCGAATCACAATAAGGATTATTCCGTTGTGAAAACACTAAGCTGCCTCGTCTTTCTACGGGGCTTTTTTTTATTCCCTCACTTTTCTCTTTACTTTTAAACAAATCTCAATACGTTCGTACATGGGGTTTTGAGTAAATAAACTTTGGATACGCGCTTCATAGGCATCATGCCCGGCTTGTAGTAACAGCGAAACGGCTTTGTTTTGACTCCGAGGCAGGTAACCCAATTTTTTGTTCTCAAAAGCAACGATGACAGCGTGCTCGTCATAACGGTTATTGGGTTCTGGAATCAGTTGGACTTCCTGCCCAATTTCCAGTTTTTTCCATACTTCTAAGACTTCGTAGTATTGTAAACCAGCAACATAACAGTGTAGAAAATAGGTCGAATCGTTTTGCATGTGTAAAATTTAGGGTAACTAAATATAAGAAAAATTCTACAAGTTAGATTTCATATCAGTGTAAAAAGAGCGTTCAACAGAAAACCCTGTTCACAAGCTGGTGAATAAAGGATGCTACTGTACCCTTTATTCCTTTTTAAAACAGCGTAATTTTATAAAAATATCTAATATGAATGATCGACCTAATGACCTGTTGCGAATTCGTCCCGAAATCAAGAAAACCCAGCAGTTGGATAACATGAGTATTGAGGAGCGGTTTCAAAACGCTACCCTCCGCCCTATTTTAAAGTTGCAAAACCCATTATTGGTAGCTGTATTTCACAATTATATTCAGAAACGCAAAGGAGTGTTTTATGATTTAGGCTTAAAAAAAAAGCTGGCTTACATTGAAAATAGCTTAATCAATGACCAAAAGTTCCGAAATTCCGTCAAAGGCATGATCATTGGGCAATTCACCTTAGAGGAATACACTGCGTATAACCGCAATTCTTCGGCTTTAAACAAGCGAATGATGAATATGATTATTGAACGGCTAAAAGACCAAGTGCAGCTCTTTGAAGTCGATAGTCATAAGTCGAATCCTGACTAACCACTAACCACTTACCACTAGTGACTAATCGACTAACTTGTCATAAGTCGAATCCTGACTAACCACTTACCACTAGTGAGTAATCGACTAACTTGTCATAAGTCGAATCCTGACTAACCACTTACCACTAGTGACTAATCGACTAACTTGTCATAAGTCGCCAAGTTACTAACCACTTACAACTAGCGACTAATCGACTAACATACTTCCCACAAAAAAACAGAATAAACAAAAGCTTTTTCTTAATTTTAGATTTTGCTCTAAATGATGAATAAACCTATTTCCCTACTTTTTATTACACTCGTATTTTTAATCCTTACAAATGCATGTATGCGGCTGCGAACTTCCGATCAGAAGTTTTACAAGTCCTTTGCAAAAGTGAATTTACACCCGCAAATCAAATACCATGACTATGAAGGGGTGTCGATGCGCTATCTACTTTCCAAAACCTATGACCCTACCCTACCCAGTATTGTATTTGTACATGGGGCGCCGGGCTCTAGTGATAACTTTCAGCAATATTTAAAAGATGAAAGCCTCAACCGTCGTGCCAACCTTTTTAGTGTAGATCGTTTGGGCTATGGCTATTCTGACTTTGGAGTAGCGTATCCGAGCATTGAAAAACAAGCCGAAAGTTTGGTCAACCTTATGCAGGCGTATCATCATCCTGCCTCAAAATTTCTTTGGGTGGGTTGGTCTTATGGAGGACCTATTGCACTCAAAGTAGCTGCCGACTGCCCCGAGTTGGTGCAACGTTTATTACTTCTCGCCCCTGCTGTAGATCCCGAAAAGGAACGCTTTTTTGCCTTAGGTAATTTGGCGGAATGGAAACTAACCCGATGGATGGTTCCCGCTGCATTTAAGGTGGCTCAGATCGAGAAAAGAGCTCATCCAGAAGAATTACAACAGTTGATTGAGGATTGGGATAAAATCCAAATACCGGTCACACATATGCATGGGCTAAAAGATCAGTTAGTGCCCTATGAAAATGTTGATTTTTCAAAAAAACATCTTCCCGACTCACTTTTTACCCTTGTTCGTGTGGAAAAAGTGGGACATACGTTCCCGCTAATGCAACCCGAAATGGTTGTTAATGAGTTACATTTTCAATTAGATTTCTGGGAACAAGAAAATTAATCCCGTAACCAAGCTTCACGAAGGGCGACTTCCTGAGTGGTGGCACTATCTTTTGAAATGATGCCTGTAGACAGTACAGAAGGCTTGCCAACTTTCCCAGTTAGTGTAAGCTTCTCCCCGTCTCGCATGACGGTCATCGTCAAGTCTTTGTCTTCCTTCCAGCTAAAAGTATCTCTAAAAAGTTGATTGAGAGCTGCACCACTTTCGGGACTGGGATTATCCAAATTATTGCCTTCTAATTCCACCAAAAGATCTCCTTCTTGGATTCCTAATGCATCCAATGAGGAATTACTGGCCGAAACTAAAAATTCACGTTTGCCGTCTGCACTCATTTGAACCGTGAAAAAAGGGCGTTGTCCATCTACCAGCAATATGCTGGGCAAATTTTTGTCAATAGTTCCATACGTCAAGCCTACTTTTTCAAAATACGTAGCGTAATCAATGGGCGTGGTTCCTACTACGTGTTGCTCAAAAAATTGTCCCACTTCGGGATAGGTCATCGCAATGATTTCATCGATGAGTGCTGCATCTTGAAAAGGTTTTTCGGAACCGTATTTTTGAGCCAAAGCTTTCATCACCGACAAGATACCACGGCTTCCCCCACTTTGCTCACGGATGATGATGTCCAAACACATATTGATTAGAGCTCCTTTTTGGTAAACATTTCCATAATTGGCTTGATAAGGTTCCTCAACGATGTTTTTACTCATTTCTGTAAAAGACATCTGATCGTCATAGCGACTGGAGAAATCAATTTTTTCCATTATGCGATCAAAGAAATCGGCATCGTCTATCAAACCTTGATTGATTTGAAACAAATTGGAAAAATATTCTGTGGTTCCTTCATACATCCACAAATGCTGAGACATAATGGCTTGATTGTAGTCAAAGTTGTGGATTTCTTCAGAATGTACATTTAAGGGTGTCAGCGTATGAAAAAATTCATGCGAAACCACATCAATCAAGCTCTGCTCCAATTCTGCTTTTTCCATACCGTCAAAAAAGACCACAGTTGTTGAGGTGTGATGCTCCAAGGCGCCCATCATGCCTCCGAAAAACTGTAATTCTTCATAATCCATCAAATCAATCAGGACATTGTAAACCGGAGTGTTGTTGGCTGCTCCCAAAAAGTTCTTTTGAGCGGTCATCATTTTTTGGATTGCCGCTTGATAATCTGAAGAACGATGTGTATCAGAAGGAGAATAGATGGCCAACCCCACTTTTATATTGTCTAAATCGAAATAGGTTCCCTTTTCCTTGGTGTACAATACAGGATTGTCAATAATTTGAAAATAGCGTTGCGCACGAAAGACATCCAAACTATCACTACTTTGTATTCGAGCTAAAGAAGTGTGTGGATTTAAGGTTTTAGGAGAGTTGATTTTAACTTGATAAGGAATTTCTTTTTTACCCTCAAAATACCCAATAATACTATGTAAATTAAGCATAAAAGCTTGGTCCGCAATAAAGTTGGTGCCGCCCATTGGATAGATGTCCTGACCCATTTCGCCATCAAAAGTGTCTTCTACCCAATAGTGCAATTTATCTAAGTTTTTGGCATTGGAAATCACCCAAGTATTGGTTTCAGGATGGGACACAGGAAGTTCAACGCCATTTTTATCCAAGGCCTTAAAGTCTGTTATAAACCGACCAAAATTTGAATTTTCATAAGTGCCAGGTACAACCAAGGGGAGATAGAAACGCACTACATCTGTAGTAATCGGCATGGGATCAATCTCCACATGAGCTTTGTCGTCTACTAAATTACGCAGATCGATACTGGCTAAAATATCGGTTTGTGGAACTTCTTGAATCGTTCGTAATCCAGAACACCCAACCAAAAGGAGGGTGGTGAATAAAAAGGCAAGAAAATTAAAAGATTTGTTGATGTGTTGCATTGGGTTTTATTTAAAAATTTAAAGATACTTTATTCTACAATAATGAAACTCCATTTAAATCAGTAGTCAAAACACTACTCATATAATCGAAAAAGGGACGAATCTTCACAAAACGATCCAAAACTTGAGTCATAAAATCAGGGGCTAAAACTTCCTCATCAGTGAAGTTTTGAATAAATAAGTATTGTTTTTTACGCACTAAATCAATGTTTGCGCCTTCTTTAGAAAATCCTTTAGGGGCGGTTTTCACTTCTTCTCCTTCAAGATTTCCCCACGCTTTTTTAAAATTTTCAGTGGCCATCAAAGTACGCAATTCATCGGCATCGGTTTCCAACTCTTTCCGAATGCGCAACAAATCTTCTTTGCTCGGATCCCAAAAACCGGTAGCAATAAAACTTCCTCCGGGTTGGATATGTATATAATAGCCTCCTCGCAATGCAGGCTTTTGACGAGAAAATGACATCCCAAAATGGGTTTTAAAAGGAGTCTTATCATTGGAAAAACGAACATCTCTGTAAATCCGAAACAACTTTAGCTGATCAATACTGTCGGTCTCATTCAGTTTCGATTGTAGCGCAACACCAATTTCTTTAAATTCTTTTTCCAGAGCTTTAAACCGGGGCTTTTGAGCGTCAAACCATTCTCGGTTGTTATTGGTTTTTAAGGAACTAAAAAAATTAAAAATATCAGGATTGATCTGTACTTGCATAGCTTTATATTTTATTTATGGTCATGGATCCAATGATCAATTTTATCTTCCAAAAAGGCCAAGGGCAAACAACCCGATTCCAATACTTTTTGATGGAACACCCGAACATCAAATTGATTCCCAAGGGCTTGGGTGGCTTTATTGCGCAGCTCCCGAATTTTTAATTGTCCAATTTTATATGACAAGGCCTGTCCGGGATTGGCCATATAACGTTCAATTTCAGATTCTATAGCCACCTCCGATTCTGCCTCGTTGTCCAAGGAATATTGAATGGCTTGTTCTCTCGTCCATCCTTTGGCATGCAGTCCTGTATCGACCACCAAACGAACGGCACGGTGAATTTCAGCTCCAAGCATTCCAAAATATTGATAAGGATCGGTGAATAAGCCCAATTCTTTTCCTAAAGATTCAGCATACAAGGCCCAACCTTCGCCATAGGCACTGTACCACAACCCCTTGCGGAAACTGGGAAGACCCGTGTTTTCTTGTTGTAATGAAATTTGAAAATGATGTCCCGGAATGGCTTCGTGCAGAAATAAGCTTTCATCGGAAAATATATTATACGAATTTACATCGGGTATGGGAACGTAGAAAATTCCCGGGCGGGTTCCGTCCATAGAACCCGAATTGTATTCTGCACTTGCAGAAGATTCACGAAAAGCCTCGGTACGTCGGATTTCAAAAGCGGTTTTGGGTTGCAGGGAAAACAATTGATCCACTTGAGGTTTCATGGCGGTATGAATGTCTTTAAAATGATCTATCACCTGCTGGGGTGCATCAAAAGGCATCAAACTTTTTAAATTTCGAACATGATCGAAAAAATCTTTCAAGGAACCTTCAAAACCTACTTCGGTTTTTACTTTTTCCATTTCGCTTTGGATACGTGCAACCTCGCTTAAGCCCAACTGATGAATAGCATCGGCGGAAAGGGTGGTTGTTGTATAGTACTTTATAGCATGGGCGTAATACGCTTCTCCTCCGGGCAAGGAATTAAAACCACTCGTCTCTCGAGCAGCCTCCATATAGGGGCCTGCCATAAAATCATGCAATTGCTGATACGCCGGAATCAATTGTTCCGTGATTTTATGAGCATATGCATTCGTGAGCCGTTCTTTGTCTTCCGAAGAAAAATCCTCTGGAAAATTCATGATGGGACTGTAAAACAGGTTTTCTTCAAGCTGTGGTTGGGTCATGGTTTTTAATTGGGGTAATACCTTTTTTACCAAAGCCTTGGGCAAAACCCATTGTTCCGCAATACCTTCCCGCATTTTGGTCTCCGCCGATTGCATCCATTCCAAATAGCCATCCAACCGAATTAACCAATTTTCATAATCTTTCACGGTTTTAAAGGGCTGCGCACTTTGACCGCTGGCCAATTGTCCGATGCTCAATTGAAAAGTCCACATTTGATCTACGGGCATCAGTTCTTTTTTGAGTTGAAGCCCCTCGATACTCAAGTCCAATTCCCAATTCAATATTTTCTTACTCAATTGATCTTCAGCGCTTAAAGACTTATCATCAAAAGCGTTTATTGCGGTTTTGTAGCTATTGAAATAGGCGGCTTCTTTCGCTTTAAAATTCGGGGATAAGAAATTGGGGAGGGTGTCGTTGTATCGCGCATCGCCTTCATAGGTGGCGTTGATTCTGTACAGGGCTAAACCGTCTTGATAGTAATCTTCCAAAACAGAAGCAAATTTTTCGGCAGTCGTTGTTTTTGAAGGGGGTGTGCAACCTAAAATGAAAAGGGCAAACAAAAGCAAGTAATATTTTTTCATCACTGTGAATTTTTGGTGGAACAAAAGTGTTGGTTGATCTGGGTTAGATTTCGATAAATTGGAAATTTGAATAAAAATACGATTTTTAGAACGATAAAAAAATCAGCCTTTTCGATTTTTTAAAACCTCGATGATGTCATTGAAAGTAAATCCTTTGGCCTGAAGTAATATCAAATAATGAAAAAGCAGATCGGCACTTTCATTAAGAAAAAGCGTGTCGTTGTTGTCTTTGGCTTCAATGACCGTTTCAATGGCTTCCTCTCCTACTTTTTGTGCAATTTTATTGATCCCTTTTTCAAACAAACTTGACACATAACTGCCCGAGGAGGGGTTTTCTTTGCGAGAACGAATGACGGTCTCCAATTCAGACAAAAAGCCGTATTCCATCGTATTGCTGCTTCCCCAGCAACTGTCCGTTCCCTTGTGGCAGGTCGGACCGTTGGGTAATGCTTGAATCAAAATAGTGTCTTGATCACAATCGATCGCCCAGTCCACCAAATCTAAAAAATGACCACTCTCCTCTCCTTTGGTCCACAAGCGTTGTTTTGAACGACTAAAAAAAGTGACTTTTTTGGTGGCTTTGGTGGTCTCCAATGCTTCTGTATTCATATACCCCAACATCAATACATTTTTGGTTTGAGCATCTTGAACAATGGCAGGCAATAAGCCCTCCGGAGATTTTGAGAAATTAGGTTCCATACTTATATTCTTACAGCAATTGCTTGTTTTTTTAATGTTGACTTCAGTTGCGGAATGGGAATTTCGCCAAAGTGAAACACACTGGCGGCCAATGCGGCATCTGCCTTTCCTTCCACAAAGGTATCGATAAAATGTTGTTCATTCCCGGCTCCTCCCGATGCAATGATAGGAATATTGACCAATTCCGACAGCTTTGCTAGGGCTTCATTCGCAAATCCGTTTTTTGTTCCGTCGTGATCCATGGAGGTAAAGAGTATTTCTCCGGCGCCGCGTGCCTCCACTTCCTTAGCCCAATCAAAAAGGTTGATTTCAGTAGGGACCTTTCCCCCTACCAAATGAACTTTCCATGTCCCCGCTATTTGTTTCGCATCAATGGCCACGACAATACATTGATTTCCAAATTTTTTGGATAAGCGGTTAATCAATTCAGGATTTTTAACCGCCGCAGAGTTGATGGACACTTTGTCGGCTCCATTGGCTAAAACCGCTGAAACGTCTGCCTCTGCACTGATGCCACCACCAACGGTAAAAGGAATGTCAATGGCTGCGGCAACTTTGAGCACCAATTCAGAAAGTGTTTTTCGTTTTTGTTCAGTGGCAGAAATATCGAGAAAAACCAATTCATCCGCCCCTTCTTGGGCATATTTCCGCGCTAATTCGACTGGATCTCCAGCATCGCGTAAATTGACAAAATTCACCCCTTTCACGGTTCTTCCGTCTTTGATATCTAAACAAGGGATGATGCGTTTTGTCAACATACTAGTCCGTAGATTTTTGGTTAAGGATAAAGGTTTCGAGTTCTTTTAAGGTGATTTTGTTTTCATAAATAGCCTTTCCTATGATGGTTCCTTCGCATCCCAATGCAGCGAGTTGAGGCAATTCTTCAATGGAAGAAATCCCTCCGGAAGCAATTAGCTGGATGGAACATGCAGTCAGGAGTTGTCGGTACAAATCAAAGGAAGGTCCTTCTAGCATTCCATCTTTGGCAATATCGGTACAAATCACATAGGAAATCCCTTTTTCTTGATAGTGAGTAACAAAATCAATAAGCGTTTGATCCGAGGTTTCCAACCAGCCATCCGTTGCGATATGCGTCCCCTTTACATCTGCCCCTAAAATAATTTTTTCTGTTCCATATTGTTCGATCCAAGATTGAAAAACCTCGGGTTGTTTTACAGCAATACTTCCTCCGGTTATTTGATATGCCCCTGATTCAAAAGCAATACGGAGGTCATCATCAGACTTTAACCCCCCACCAAAATCCACTTGGAGATCTGTATGACGGGCAATGCGTTCCAAAACTTTATAATTCACAATATGTTTCGACTTGGCTCCGTCCAAATCCACCAAATGCAAATATTGAATCCCGTGATCTTGAAAGCGTTTGGCAACTTCCAAAGGGTTTTCGGAATATATTTTTTTTGTACTGTAGTCGCCTTTGGACAAACGGACACATTTTCCGTCAATGATATCTATAGCAGGAAGGATTCGCATTTTATAGTTTTAAAAAATTTTCGAGCAACTGCTGCCCAGCGGTACTGCTCTTTTCGGGATGAAATTGTACTCCATAAAAATTATCTTTTTGCAAGGCAACACTGTAATTCCCGGCATAATCGCTTTGTGCAATGGTCTCCTCTATAACAGGAACAAAATAACTGTGCACCAAGTACATATAAGCATCTTCTTCAATTTTTTCAAAAAGGTTAGATTGTAAGGAGAAAATTGTATTCCAGCCCATTTGCGGGACTTTGACGGTATTTGGAAAACGTTCAACATGCGCCTTGATGAGGCCTAATCCCGGGCTGTTTCCCTCTGCAGTAGAGCTGCACAAAAGTTGCATTCCCAAACAGATCCCCAAAACAGGTTGTTGTAACTGCGGAATCCATTGATCCAAGCCTGTTGCCGTTAGTTTTTTCATGGCAGAAGCGGCCGCTCCTTGACCGGGAAAAATCACCTTGTCTGCCTTTTGAATCAGCTCCCAATCATGAGTGAGCCGTGCCTGTACTCCCAGGCGTTCTAATGCAAATTGCAGGCTTTTTACATTTCCCGCTCCATAATCAATAATGGCAACATCCATCTTATAAACTTCCTTTGGTAGAGGGTAATATCATTTTATCAGGATCACGGCGAACCGCCACCTTAATCGCTTTGGCAAAAGCCTTAAAAATAGCTTCAATTTTATGATGTTCATTACTCCCCTCGGCTTTAATGTTCAAATTGGCTTTGGCACCGTCGGAAAAGGATTTAAAGAAATGGAAAAACATTTCGGTAGGCATGCCCCCAATCATTTCGCGTTTAAAATCTGCTTCCCAAACCAACCAGTTGCGTCCTCCAAAATCAATAGCGACTTGTGCCAAGCAATCGTCCATGGGGAGGCAAAAACCATAGCGCTCCATTCCTAATTTATCCTGTAAAGCTGCGCCAAAGGCTTCCCCCAATACAATGGCGGCGTCTTCAATGGTGTGGTGCTCATCCACTTCCAAATCGCCTTGTACTGATAATTCGATATCCATTCCCCCATGCCGTGCCAATTGATCCAGCATATGATCAAAAAATGCGATTCCAGTATGGATTTTACTTTGACCACTACCATCAATTTGCAATTTGATCTGTATATCGGTTTCATTGGTTTTACGTTGGCGTTCAACGGTACGTGGAATTAACTTCAAAAACGCATAAATGTCTTTCCAATCTTCTGTACGGCAAGCAATTGCCTGTTCTGCACGCTCGTTAGACTGCACTTCTTCTGCGCCCAAAGCTGTATTTTTTGTTAAAAAAATGCCCTTGGATCCCAAATTGGCCGCCATTTCCATATCCGTCAATCGATCCCCAATGACAAAAGATTTTGAAAGGTCATAATCCGCATTTTCCATATAAGCGGTCAACATACCGGTGCCCGGTTTACGGGTGGGTAAATTTTCTTCTGGAAAACTTCGATCGATACAAATTTCTGAAAATCGAATACCTTCGTTTTCAAAAGCTTTGATGACAAACTCTTGTGTCGGCCAAAAAGTTGCTTCCGGAAATCGATCTGTCCCCAAGCCGTCCTGATTGGTTACCATCACCAATTCGAAATCCAATTCGCGTTGAATGCGACCTAAATACATAAAAACTTCGGGATAAAACGCTAATTTTTCTAGGGCATCCAGTTGATAATCCCCAGGTTCTTTTACCAAGGTTCCATCGCGATCAATAAAAAGTATTTTTTTCATAGTGTTATTTCTCAGATTTTTCAAGTTGGTTAAAAGCTTTGATCAGGGTGTCATTTTCTAGGGGTGTTCCAACAGAAATCCGCAAACTGTTTGCGCAACCGAGTTGTTTGGATGGATTACGAACCACGATTCCCATCTCAATGAATTGATTATAACGTTTTTGACTGTCATCCACCCGAATTAAGAAAAAATTAGCATCGGAGGGAAATATCGTTTCGACAAAGCGGATGGGTTGTATTGCTTCTATCAACCGCTTTTTTTCGACCAAAAGCTGCTCCACTTGTCGCTTCACCGTTTCCTGCTCTTTTAGGCGTTCCAAAACTTTTTGCAGGGTCAATGTATTGATGTTGTAGGGGGCTTTGATACGGTTTAAAATCTGAATGACCGTACTTTGCGCAAAGGCCATTCCGAGACGAACGCCGGCGAGGCCTTGTGCTTTTGAAAAAGTCTGTAAAACAATGAGATGGGGATACTCCTTTAACCAAGAGATTAAAGAGGCATCGGTTGAAAATTCAGCGTAGGCCTCATCAATAATAACAAATCCCTTAAAACCATCTAAAATTGCCTTTAAATCGGCTTTGTCAAAACGATTCGCGGTGGGATTATTAGGTGTAGGAATAAAAATAATTTTGGAATGTTCGTTACTTCTATTCAAAATGGCATCGACATCCAAACGGAACGTATCCAATTGCAGGGGTACTTCTTCCAAAGCTACTCCAAAGATGGATGCTGCTACGGCATACATTCCAAAAGTGGGCGGATTGATTATGATATGATCTTTACCCGGTTCACAACAGGCGATGATCAATTGCGAAATAATTTCATCACTTCCATTGCCCAAGAAAATCTGTTCAGGCAAAACGTTTCGCCATTCAGCGATGGCGGATTTGAGTTCCTTTTGCAATGGATCTGGATAGCGATTTACTTTGGTTTCGTAGGGGTTTTCGTTGGCATCCAACAATATCATTTTACGTCCGTCGGCCACAAATTCCTCCCTCGCAGATTGGTAAGGACTGAGTTTTTGGATGTGTTCTCGGAATAAGTGATTTATGGCTTCTAATTTCATTTTTTTAAAGAATTTAAACGAAGACTTACTGCATTTTTATGGGCTTCCAATCCCTCAGCTGCAGCCATCAATTCTATGGCGGGACCAATTTTCTGAATGCCTTTTTCGTCAATCTTTTGAAAGGTAATGGCTTTTAAAAAACTATCTAAATTCACACCACTATACTGCTTGGCATAGCCATTGGTTGGCAGGGTATGATTGGTGCCCGAGGCGTAGTCTCCAGCACTTTCCGGAGTATAATTTCCAATAAATACAGAACCTGCATTGACAAGCTGAGTGAGGTATTTATCTTCATTTTTTACACAAACAATATAGTGTTCCGGACCATAGGCATTGATGAACGTTATGGCTTCTGCATCGGAAGAAAAATAAATCATTTTAGAATTTGCAAGTGCTTGGGCAGCAATGTCTTTCCTCGGAAGTGCTTGAAGCTGAACATCAATTGCAAGCTGTACTTTTTCCATGAGGCCCTCAGAAAGGCTTACCAACAACACTTGACTGTCTGGACCGTGCTCTGCTTGAGAAAGTAAGTCCGAGGCGATAAACTCTGGATTGGCGGAGTCATCGGCAACAATCAAGAGTTCACTGGGGCCAGCAGGCATATCTATGGCAACCTGATAGCGGGTGGCTACTTGCTTGGCAACCGTAACAAATTGATTTCCGGGGCCAAATATTTTATACACCCCAGGAATTGTTTCGGTACCAAAAGTCATGGCTGCTATGGCTTGTATGCCTCCTACGGCAAAAATTTGATCTACCCCGCACAAGGAAGCTGTATAAAGAATAACATCGGGGATTTTTCCTGCTGCATCGGGAGGTGTACAGAGTACAATTTCGCGACACCCAGCCAGCTTTGCGGGAATGGCCAACATCAATAGGGTTGAAAACAATGGGGCGCTTCCTCCGGGAATGTATAAGCCCACTTTTTCAATCGGGCGTTTTTCTTGCCAGCAATGCACGCCTGGTTGTGTTTCTACTTTTACAGGAGCTGTTTTCTGGGCTTTGTGAAAGCAAACGATGTTTTCCTGCGCCAATTTTATGGCTGTTTTTAAGGCTTCCGATATATTGGCTTCAGCAGCCAAAATATCTGTTGGAGCAATGGCTTTGACCTGAGTTGATATCTTGTCAAATTTTTGAGTGTATGCGTTTACCGCAACATCACCCTCTTTTTGCACGCGGTCAAAAACCTCAAAAACAAGAGGTTCAATGGCTGCATAGGTGGCTGTAGGTCGCTTTAAAAGCACATCCCAGTCTTCTTTTTTAGGTTGGAGATAGCGATTCATTACAAGACCATTTTTTCAATGGGACAAACCAAAATATCTTCCGCTCCGGCAGCTTTTAATTGGTCGATGACCTCCCAAAAGTCGCCGTCATTAATGACCGAATGCAGCGAACTCCAGCCGGCTTTGGCTAAAGGTAAGACGGTAGGGCTTTTAAGTACGGGTAGGATGCTGCTGATTTCTTGAATTTTATCATTAGGAGCATTTAGAAGGATATACTTTGATTTTTTCGCGCGCATGACTGCCTGCATTCGGAAGCGAATCTTGTCGATCCATCCCAAAGCTTCCGCATCCAATTGGGGTGCTTGAACCAAAACCGCTTCGGAATCTAGAATGTGAATGACTTCCTTTAAGTTGTTCTTAAACAGCGTACTTCCACTCGATACAATATCACAAATTGCATCTGCCAAACCAATATTGGGTGCAATTTCGACAGATCCATTAATGATGTGTAACTCTGCTTGAATTCCGTTTTTGGCCAAAAAAGTATTGACCGTATTGGGATAAGAAGTGGCGATGCGTTTGTTTTTTAGGTCTTCAATTCCATGGAACGCATCATCTTTTGGGATGGCGATGGACACTCTGCATTTTGAAAAACCCAATTGTTCCACTACTTCCAAATCTTTTCCTTTTTCCTCCAAAGTGTTACTGCCCAAAATAGCAAGATCCACTACCCCATCTCTTAAATATTGAGGAATGTCTCCATTTCGTAGGAAAAATACTTCAACAGGAAAGTTGCGCGCAGCTGCTTTAAGCTGATCTTTTCCATTGTCGATGGAAATTCCGCACCGTTTTAATAAATCAAGCGATTCTATATTTAAACGTCCTGATTTTTGAATTGCGATTCGTATCATAATTTATTCTATAAAAAAAACCCGCTTGATGTTCAAACGGGTTCCTAATGATCTATATACATAGCATCTCTAGCACTCGTTTGAGCTAAACCGGAGATGATGGTGATTTCTGTTTTTTAAATTCATCGTGTGCAAATATATTTAAAATATTTGAAAAGCAATCAAAGTTTTTAAAATC
>Ga0255753_1002083_pt1 | contig 22590 bp, 18 predicted proteins | sample 041ome_10_FD_179953 | JGI IMG/M metagenome (GOLD analysis project Ga0255753, IMG submission 179953) | Coastal salt marsh microbial communities from the Groves Creek Marsh, Skidaway Island, Georgia - 041412US metaG (version 2) | ecosystem: Environmental > Aquatic > Marine > Intertidal zone > Salt... | reverse complement strand
AGGTAATGTTGGCATTGGGGCGAGTTCGCCATCTAGTCAGCTTGAGGTTTCATCTAGTGGGGATACCTCGCTAACGATTAACGCAGCTAATAACAGCGACTCAAAGCTGGTATTCTCGGAGGCAGGATCAGCAGAATACTCTATCATTATGGATGGATTATCAGGCTCAACTCAGTCGTTGCAATTCTACAATAATAGAACCTCCACAGAAGCCATGCGGATCACCAGCGATGGATCGCTGCTGGTGGGGACTACTGATAGTTCTGTTTACAACAACGGATCAAATACTTCTGCCGACACAGGTATAAATCTGACCACTACCTATGCAGGTTTTTCACGTTATAACGGAACTCCTGTGTATATCAACCGCACTGGCATTGACGGTGATATTGTTACATTCAATAAAAGCGGCGCATCTGTGGGGAGTATTGGGACTGAAGGTGGACGCTTGCAGATTGGTAAAGGGGCTAGTGGGCTGTACTTTTATGATAGCGGCCCTAGCCTTCTACCTTGGAATGTATCAACAAATGCTGTTGGAAACGGAACCGTTGATTTAGGCTCATCAGGTGGCCGCTTCAAAGACCTCTACCTCTCTGGCGGTATTGAGATTGAGAAAGGCTCAGGCAATGTCGGCGTTGGTAAACAGGCGTTAAACTCTAATACCGCAAGCAACAACACGGCTGTTGGTTATCAAGCTGGGTATAGTAATAATACTGGTGAGATAACTTCTGTCGGTTATCAGGCTGGCTTCGCCAATACCACAGGCTTACGCAATACGTCATTAGGCGATAGGGCATTGCGATCAACCACAAGCGGCGCAGATAATACAGCATCAGGTATGACTGCCCTGTATAGCAATACAACTGGTAACTATAACACTGCCCTTGGAAGCAATGCTTTGTTCTATAACACCACCGCCAGCTACAACACAGCCGTTGGGTATCAGGCTGGGTATAGTCAAACAACAGCTGGCGGTGGATATAATACATATCTTGGTTATCACGCAGGCTATTCAGGCAATGGATACCAAAATGCCTTTGTAGGTTACAGGGCAGGTTATAATGCAACTAGCAACAACAACACCTTCATGGGCGTTGGGTCAGGGTCTGCTGTAACCACTGGAGCAGCAAACACCATCTTAGGCCGCTACAACGGCAACCAAGGCGGCTTGGACATCCGCATCTCAGACAACTACATCGTGCTGTCGGATGGGGATGGTAATCCGAGGGCGTTCGTTAATGAACTTGGTGCTTTAAAAGTGTCTGGGAATGCTGGTGCCTCTGATATAAGTAGCATAACAAGTCAGCAACATGAATTTGTTAATGAACTTGGTGCCGCCGATTATACATTGAGAATTAAAAACTCAGACGGTTCAGGTTCTGGTTATCCGCTTTCCGTATTTTACGGTAACAGTTTTAATGATACTAACAGTAGGTTTATTACCTGCCACGACACAACTGCAACTCGCTTTTTGGTTTACTCTAACGGTAATGTGCAAAACCAAAACAACAGTTATGGTGCAATCTCAGACCAAAAGTTAAAGCAGCAAATTACAGACGCTTCTTCTCAATGGGACGACATAAAGGCGTTACAAGTTCGTAAATATAAAATGAATGCTGACGTTGAGCAATACGGCGATAGCGATGACTTGTGGCGTTTAGGTGTTGTTGCGCAAGAAGTAGAGGCAGCGGGTATGAGTGGCCTAGTAACTGAAAGTTCAGATGCTACGCCTGAAAGCCCAGATGCAACAACAGTTACCAAATCTATAAAATACTCCATCCTCTACATGAAAGCAGTCAAGGCACTGCAAGAGGCAATGGATCGTATTGAAACCCTAGAGGCAAAAGTAACTGCCCTAGAAAATCCGTAAAAGTCAGAAAAGGAGAAAGACATGACTGACACACCAACTGCGGAACAGATCGCTCAGCACTACACCGCAATGGGCCACTCAGTCGATCTGCTGAACGCAGGCCAGCCAGAAGGTATGTCCGACGAAGACTGGGCGGACTGTGTGTCACGCAACGTCGAGCATCTGAAAATCATGGTGGCCAAAGACTTCTGGACGACGGAAGATATGACCAATGCAAACGCTGCTATTGCAGATAACGAATAACTATAGTATAATAATCTGGCACCTTGTGTGCAGTACGTAACTATAACAACAACAAAAAGGAAAATGTTATGGGAAATGACAAAAAGACCCCCATTACTATCAACGATAAAGAGTACATGGTAGAAGACCTAACTCCAGAGCAACAGACTATGTTGAACCACATCAATGACCTAGACCGTAAGTTGTCTAGCGCACGGTTTAACTTGGATCAACTTGCTATTGGTCGTGAGGCTTTCATTAACATGCTAGCTAAGTCTGTAGTTTCTGAAACTGAAGTAGAAGCTGAAGCATAATAAGTAGCGTAACCAGGTGGCCTTAGCTGCCTGGTACCACTTACCTTCTCCTTGTAGTGTAACTAGGCTCTCTAAGCCTACGCTTAATCCCTCGTAAATCTATACAATAAAGAAAGCCTCTAGGAGCTTAACATGGCTAGCGCATACACAGTATCTCGATCTTCATCTCTTTTTTATAAGGGCTATGAAGTTAAGAACCCATTAGGGCAAGTCGTATATAAGACTAATTCACAGTCTTCTGCACAGGATTATGCTGATAAAGCTAACGCTGCAGGTGGAGCTAAGGCTGCTGGGCTAAGTGGTGAAGAGGCTGATCTTAAAACACTATTAGATAAGCAACTAAAGACATACTTAGGCTTAAACGATGAGGGTGCTATCTCTGGTGATGGCTGGCGTGGTACTCTCAAGATGGCTGCATATAAAGCTATTCAAGAAGGTAAGACTTTAGATACGAGTGGATGGAAAGTTGTTGGTGGGCGTAACACTTATAAAGTCGTACTTAAAGACGGTACTCAACTGTCTCTTGGTGCTCTTAAAAAGTATGATGATGAAGGCCCACGTATTCAAGCTGTTCTTAATGCCATTAATGAGTATAATACAAATGCAAAAAACTTAAGCGAGTTTGAAACGACTGTATCTGATAAAAAAGCTGCAGATGAAGAGGCTAAAGCTGCTGCAGAGGCAGAGAAGCAGAAGCAATTAGAGGAAGAGGCTGCACGTAAGGAGGCTGCAGAAGAAGCTGCAAGAAAAGCTGAGGAAGAGAATGCTGCTGCAGAGGCTGAACGTAAGAAAGCTGTAGAAGAAGCATTAGCTCAGGCTCGTGCTGAACAAGAAGAGCTTATACGTGTTGAGGCTGAAGAACTTGCAGCTGCTAAAGCTAAGGAAGAGGAACAGCGTAGACTAACTGAAGAATTACGTAAAGCTGAGGAGATACGACTAGCTGAAGAGGGACGTAAGTCTGGTATTAGTGATCGCTTTGGTGCTTCTATTGAGAATCGTATGAAGACTGCCCCTGTAAGTTATACATCTGCAGTTAATGCCTCAGAGAGTGCTTTGCCTGATACTGTATCCTATCGTACAAGCTATGCAGGTACAGTAGGTAACATTGATTCTTCACTGGTGACTACTGCTCCAGGCTCAGGTGAATTCATTGGTACAGGCTATAAAGACGTACCCTATACTAACAAGTACGGAGCACAGATGATGATCACTGAGCTTAACGGCAAGCCTATCACAGCTGTGCCTCCAGGGTATAGTAGGGGTAAGGGTATCGCAACTAAACCGCTTAAAGGCGATAATACTCTGTATGAGCCTAAGTATAAAGTTAAGCCTACTGATGTTGACTTAGGGAGAGAGTTTTCTAAGCCTATTGACTTAGGGGGATCGTTTGCTGAGGGTGGTACTGTTAAGGGTGGTGACACTCAGACAGAGGCTCTCTTCACTATTGCTAAGATGAACGGCTACAAAGGTCCACAGTCTAGCACAGCACTGAAAGCCTTCTTCAATAGCAGTGACGCTCTAAAAGCTAAGGCTCGTGCTATTGGTGTAGCTCTTGCACGTGGTGGTATGGTAAGAGGAAACTTGGCGCAAGGCGGTGCTGTACTATATGCAGATGAGGGTGTAGACGTGTCAGTAAGCCCTGACTTTCAGGATCAATTCTTTGGACAAGCTCAGGACACTATCACTCAAACGATGACACCCCGTCAAGCTACTGTAAAAGGTATTATACCTACTGCTGGAGATTTCATCCCTGAAGATGCAGGTCAAGTATTACCCTTAGCTAATATGCAAGAGGCTTCTACTGTACCTATTACTGCTCAAGCACAGACAGTAGAAAAAGGTCCAACTATGATGTATGACGCTGCGCTGGGCCAGCCTCAAGTGTCTGAAGCTTTGTATGGCACCGAAAGAGACTACAAAAAGGTCTCAGCGGCAGATGCAGGGTTTACACCTCCACCCCGTGGAAGCATGGTCACCCAAGCTTTTGAGACTTTCCATAACCCAACCACAGGCGAGCAGGTATTAGTACCTAGTGGTGGCTATACCGCTCCAAAGGGGTGGGTTAAAGGTGCACCTCAGGGTAAGTTTAAAACAGAAGGTGTTACTGCCGCTCAGGGTGAGGTCTCTAAGGAAGCACAAGCGGTGGCTGCACAGGGTGAGTTATCGCCTGAGGCAAAGGCTGATGCTGCTGCGTTTGACCCTAACTATATAGATTCTGTATTTGCAGGACAGCGTAATGTTACAGCACAGGAACTAGCTCAGGCTCAGGGTCTAGACGAAGAAGCAGTAAAAGCTAACATTGCTCAAGCTAATGTACCTGAAAACATTAAAGCGGCACAGACTACAGTTAAACCAGAAGAGCTACCTAAACCTGCACAGATCGCTGAGTCAGAGATGGCCCAGGCTGAAGCTATTACTATGTCGGGTTTGACTACTGATGCTACAGCCACAGCTGCAAAGCTTGCTAAGTTCTCCCTAGATGAGGGTACTCTTGTAGCCTTTAAAGAGGGTAAGATTGAAGCGCAAGACACTGTTCAGGGTCAACTATCTCAGCTGATGAAAGACTTTGATGATGGTACTCCTGCTTGGGCTGCTGGTGCTATGCGAGCGGCTAACGCTGCCATGGCTGCACGTGGCTTAGGTGGTAGCTCTATGGCTGCAGCTGCTATTGTTCAGGCTACTATGGAATCAGCTATCCCTATTGCTGCAGCAGATGCAGAAGCTTTCCGTTCTATGAAGATGGATAATCTAAACCGTCAACAACAAGTAGCCCTTACGAATGCGGCTGCACAACAGGGTGTAGAACTAGCTAACTTCAATGCTGAGCAACAGGCTGCACTGCAGAACTCACAGAACGCTTTTGGTCTACAGTCTCAGAACTTGTCAAACATGCAACAGGCTGTACTTGCTAATGCACAGATTAAATCTGCTCTACAGGGTCAGAACTTAACTAATGAACAACAGTCTAACCTAGTGGTTGCTGCACGTTATGCTGAAGCGTCTAACTTAAACCTGTCTAATCTTCAACAGGCTGTACTACAGGGTAGTCAGAACAACCTGCAAGTAGACTTAGCTAACCTCTCATCTAAGCAACAGTCATACATTACGAATGCTCAGCTAGAGGCAGCGTTACAGGGTAAGACTATTGATAACCGCCAGCAAACAGCTATCACTAATGCTGCACGTTTTTCTGAGGCTAACAACTTAACGTTTACTGCACAGCAACAAGCCCAGCTTCATAACTCTGAATTGATGAAGACTGTTGGTCTTGCTAACTTAAACTCTAAGCAAGCATCTACACTACAGAACGCTGCACAGATTGCTGCTATGGATATGGCTAACCTGTCTAACAAACAACAGGTAGCGGTACAAAATGCTCAAGCCTTCCTGCAGATGGATATGTCTAACTTGACAAACGAACAGCAAGCTGCTATGTTTAAGGCTCAAGCTGTACAACAGTCTATACTGACTGACCAGGCAGCAGAGAATGCCTCACTACAGTTCAACGCTTCTAGTGAGAACCAAGCAGATCAATTCTTTGCTAACCTGGCTACACAGACAAGCACATTCAACGCAGCCCAACAGAACGCTATGGCTCAGTACAACACTGATAGCATTAACTCTATGCGTCAGTTTAATGCGGGACTACAAGAACAGCGTGATATGTTCAACGCTCAGAATGGTCTAGTCGTTGCTCAAGCCAATGCCAACTGGAGACAGAACATTGCTACGATCAACACAGCTGCACAGAACCAGTCTAACATGGAGTATGCTCGTACTATGAACAGCATGACTGCAGCTAACCTGGATCAGTATTGGCAGCGTGAGCGTGACATTATGAGCTTTGCGTTTACTTCAGCTGAGAATGCTGCAGACCGTATCGCTTCTGTATTGCTACAAGAGCTAAGTGCGGATCAACAGGCTGAGCTAGCAGACCAGATGGGTAAAGGTACACTCTTTGGTAAGCTCGTTGAGGGTGCTCTTGAATGGGGCTTAGGTAAGCTAGGGTAAGGTAAAACAAAATGGCAAATAAGAATGAACTAACTTTGGCTGATGCTATTGTGGCTGAAGCTACGGCTACACCTACAGCTGGTACAGCACGTCAGCGCACTAGAGGCATGATGGCTAAAGAGCAACAAATGATTACATCTAGACCTCTTGATCCTGTAGACTCCCTGCCAAGCTTTGTACGTGAACATTTAGACGCTATTCGTGAGTCACGCCCGAACTCAAGTGAACGTTTAAAAAGCGTTAGTGATGGTTCCGATATGTTTGATGCACAATTATCTCGTAATGAGATGGGGCAGCTGGGTGGCACAGAGACTGATTACATGGAGGGTATGGAACTTGGTATAACCAAGCCTAAGTATAAGCCAGGGCAGAAACCTCATCCTGACTACAAACTAAATTTACCTGAAGAAGTTAAGAAAGATAAAGCTTTCATGTCTAAGGTAGATACTCTTGCGTCTAAGCATGGCATTGACTCTGTAGAACTTCTTAAAGCTATTCAGTTTGAAACAGCTGGTTCATGGGATCCTGCACAGAAGTCTGGTACCTCTAGTGCAACAGGCTTAATTCAGTTTATGCCTGATACAGCTAAGGGTCTTGGTACTTCTACTAAAGCCTTGGCTAAGATGTCACGTGCAGATCAGATGGAATATGTAGATAAATACTTGTCTCGCTTTGAGGGTAAGATAAAAGACTTTGATGACCTTTATATGGCTATTCACTGGCCAGCTGCAGTAGGTCAAAGTGATGACTATGTAATGTACTCTAAGGGTAGTAAGCAATACCGTGCAAACAAAGGCTTAGACATTGATAATGACGGTACCGTTACCCGTGGTGAAGCTGTCTATAGAGCACGATCATAAAAGGATAACATAATGGCAAGCGTATTTGATGCACCTATCCCAGGGCAATCCCTAACAGATGAACCACGTAACCATCCTTGGGAACGTCCACCAGAGATTAGTGATCCTGAAGAAGCTATTGACTTCCACATTAACCACCTAAACAAAACTAACGTAATGGACAATCTTCTTCAAGTCCTACAGTTGGGTGTACCTCTAGCTCCACTAGCTAAGACTATCGTAACCAAAGCACAGATGGATGGTATTCACTCTGTAGACGTAGGTCTGATTGTCTTGCCTGTAGTACAGGAAGAACTTAAGGCTATTGCTGAGGACTCAGGTATTCCCTTCAAGATGGGTGATGGCGATGACGAAGAGACTAAACAACGTCAGCGTGAAGAGGAAGTCAAAGCTCTGGTACTAGAACGTATTAAGAAGCTTGAGGGTACTAAGGAAGACGATGAGGGTGTAGACTTGATGCGTGACGTAGCCTCTGGGCTAGGTGGCATGGAAGATGAAATGCCCATGATGGAAGAAGAGACAGAAGCTATGCCTATGGAAGGCGAAGCACCAATGGAAGAACAACAGCCACAGATGGAACAGGAAGCACCTGTACGTAGTGGTCTAATGGCACGAGGTTAAGGATATGGCAGGTTTCTGGGCTGGTTTTGGTACTACTCTAGCTAAGGGTATTGAAGAGCGTAAACAGTATGCACGTGATCGTGCAGCTAAGCGTCAAGAGTATCTACAAACGTATGGTACTAAAGCTATTGTTGATCGTGAAGAAAAAGCACAAGCAGCTTTAGGTATTGCTAATTCAGTTATGACCTATGGTATTGACAAAGCAGACGTTGCCTATGTGTTAAACACAAGTGGAATCCAAGGACTGGTGCAACTAAAGACTACTCTTGAGGATCGTGATGATCTTACAGCTGAAGACAAGAAAGCACTGATCAAGAAAGCTAAAGACTATGTAGCTGATAACCCTGATGTAGATCTTACCAAGGTTATCAATAAAGCTTATGGTCTATACAAGGGTGGTGACAATCCTGTGAAGCGTGAGAGCAATGCTCTTGCTGCTATCTTTGGCTTAGACAATGGTATGATGGAAGACGAAGTACTTGATGACATCTACATCAATGGCATGACAGGTCGTGACCTATATCGTGTTATGGGTACAGCGCCAAAGCTTACAGGAGGCCAAGCATTAGACTTGAACTTACCTGGTAAGCCAGCTACAGACTCCCAACAAAGATCTGCTGTTACTACTCTATCAGATGTGTTTGAATCAGGTATTGATGCTCGTATTCGTGCTGCAACCCTGAAACTGAACGAACTAGATCCCACAAACACAGAAGGTGTAGCTAAGTTAAAACAAGAGATTGAAGATCTAGAGACATTAAAAGGGAAATCTATTGCTGGTTTTGCTGAGTATGCGGCTATAGATCCTAGCTTCTTGAAGTATGCTGCATCTATGGAAGCAATTACTCCAGGTATCCTTACTCGTAATACGTATGCTCCTCAGTTTAATCCAGTACTTAAAGCTTATATGTCTGAGGACAAGGAAGAAACACCTGCAGTTATACAAACGCAAGAAGCGCTGGGCGAGGAGCCAACAGCACCGATAGCTCCAACAGCTCCGAGAACACCAAAGACACACATATTTGATACAGCAGCAGACTTTAATAAAGCCGTAGCTGATGGCACAGTACAGCCTAATGACACGGTTACAGTCGCTGGTAAAACATCTACGTATACTGGTCCCTCTGTTAAACCTCCTAAAGCTCCAGGATTGGCTGAGCGCTTTAAAGGAAGATTTGATCGTGAAGACATTAAAGAAGTAGTTAAAACACCAGAAGTACAAGAAGCCATTGATACCTTTAAGTCAGATCTACCAGAAGATCTACAAGATGAGTATGATGCTTTCATTAATAGTGACATGGGTGATGCTACTTTTGAGAGCTTGCTATCTAATACGCCACTACCAGTAGACATACAAGAAGAACTTAAAAAGTTTGAATCAGAGGAAGTCCCCTCTCTAGTTGACTACTTTAAAGGTGCTATAAATAGACTGTTTAATAATGATCAAACAGAAGCCACATCAGACGCAACAGCTGCTCTATATGGTAAAGCTCAAGATACAGAGACGGGAGGCGGTACATTCTCAGCTAAGAGGGCAGACACCGAAGTAGAATACATTGATACACCTCCTGCAATGGTAGACGGTGATATTGCAAGTGAAGTATCTGCTATGGTTCCAACGGGTGGTGATCGTGCACCAAACAATGCAGGGCTAATGTCACGCCCCTCTGAACCTACTAAGTCACGTCCAGACGCAAAGCCTGACGTTATGAGTGATATTGACTCTATCAAATCTATGGTTGATCGTCTACACGGTGCAGGTTCTACAGTAGCTAAATCTCTGGATCGCAGTGAAAGCATGACTGCAGCAGATGTAACCAAACTAATCAGCAAGACTAAGGATTTGCCTAAGACAGACTCTCGTGATACACTACTAGCATCTCTATATGAGCTTCGTGATAAACTGAATAACCGATAAGGCTGTGTCCAATGGAAGACTTTACAAAGTATCTTGTACCTGTAAACGAAGAAGAAACTCAGGAGGACGACACAGAGGATTATACTAAGTATCTAACTCCTGTAGAAGAAGACGGTGAAGACTTTACAAAGTACCTACAGCCTACTGATGACACAGAAGCTACTCCTGAAGGGGTGCGTGACCTTACACAAGACAAGATCTTTGCTAAGATTGCACCCTACATGAAGTCTCGCTTTGGTATGACGGAGGATAAGTTTGACCGTCAGAAGATTGTCGATGCTTATGTGAACAACATGCGTAAGTTTAACTTCGGTCAGTCTGTAGTTACACTGGGTGAGATGTCTTACTTGAAGAATGCCTCTGAAGTACAGAAGGCTGAGGCTGCTGCAGCTTATACTACCTTTGACGCTATGAAGGGTGCCTTCGCTGAGGGTACATCTGGCATGGAGAAGCTTGATGCTGTGTATGACTATGGTCGTGCACTGGTAGTTGATCCAGTCAACTTAATCTCTTTGGGTGTAGGTAAAGTCTTTACTGGTGGTGGAGCTAAAGCAGCTGCACAGATTGCTAAAGAGGCTGTTAAGAAAGAAGTAGCAGACATCATCAAGAAGAGAGGCTTAACTGAATTAGCTAAGCAAGAAGCTAAACAGATTGAGCGTCAGCTTATTGGTAAAGTACTAAAGAATGAAGGCTTTAAGGACGTCGCTGCTGGTGAGTTCTCTAAGAGACTACGTGGTATTGCAACCACTGAAGCTATAGCTACTGGTGTAACTGACACTGTGGCTGGTGTATCTATTGACGCTGTGTACCAACAGGCTATGCAGGAAGTTGGGCTACAGACTGAGTACGACTTGATCCAAGGCTCTGTTGCTGCAGCTGGTGGTGTGTTTGGTACAGGTCTATCCCTGGGTCTTAACATGCTCGGTCGTGCTACTGGTCCAGAGGCAGACATGCTTGGTGCATACTACTTTGACTTAGCTAACCAGAACCTTGCAAGAGCACGTACTATTGCGGGTGACGTTAAGAAAGCTGCCAAGGAAGACCTAGACATTAAGGGATTCCAGGATAGCCTTCCTGACTTTAAGAAGAAGATGGAAGAGTTTGCCACTAAGGTACAGCAGGGTAGCATTATTCGTATGCTGGCTGGTGGTAAAGTACCACAGAAAGAAACACAGATCCGTAAAGCTTTCTATCTAGGTGATGAAGCTTTAGGTATTAAGGGTGTGGCTGGTATCTTAGCTGATAATGGTGTACGCAACTGGTCACCACGTTTTGATGGTGATAACTTTGCTAACTGGATGCATGACTTAATTATTGAGCTTCCAGCTGCAGCACAGAAAGACATAGACGAAGCCTTCCGTAGTAGCTTAGGTAAGTCTGTTGATGAGTACAAGGGTAAGTCCTTTACTCAAGCTCTTAAGATGGACGCTGAGCAATTCAGTAAGGCTGGACAAGAGCTTAACATTCTGTCTCAGATGAGCAGAACTCTAAAGTATATTCCTAAGGCTGATCCTGATAAGATGCTTGAGGGTGTCATTGAGGCAGAGCTACCAGCAATCTCACAGAAAGTACGTGATGCGCTGGGCGAGGGTACACACTACCTGCAGCGTAACCTTATTCGTATGCTTGTTACTCACCCTGGTACGACTGCCCTCAACTTGATTGGTTGGCAGACAGCTAGCGTTATGCAATCAGCATCTGACATTGTACGTGGTACTCTGTATGGTACTGGCTCTCTGCTTAATGCAGCTATGTTTAACAAGGAAGGGGCTGCTAAGTATGCCCGTAAAGCTGGCTTGATGTTTAGCTTGCAGAAGCAGAAAGCACGTAACTTATTAGACCCACACATGACGTATGAAGCGTTCATGGACTTCGCTGCGTATAACCCTGAAGCACAGAAGAAGATGTTCAAGTATCTGTCTGGTGGTATTGAACTAGAAGAGATTGCTAAAGATCTAGGCTTCCAAGACTTCGGTGCTATGGCTAAAGACATGGGCATTAAGGAGGCTGATGCTCTAGTCCAGAAGCGTAATGTCTTTGATAAGATCATGGATGGTGCACAAACAATCTATGGCGTTAAAGCGCAAGACATCCTAACTAAGTCTCAGGAGTTTATGTACGCAATCGACAAGCAAGTACGTCTAGAGTATGGTGTATCTTATGTAGACTTCCTTAAGGATGAGAACCTATGGAAGCGTATGACTGGGGATGAGTATGCACGTATTGTGTCAGTCGCCTCAGAGGACGCACTACGTAACGTGTTTGCTAAGCAGTATGGTGGTACAGAGGGTACACTACAGTTTGCTGCTAAGGTCATTGAAGATGTACGTAAGCTGCCTATCATTGGGGCTATGATTCCCTTTGGTCAGTTCTTCAACAACACGCTTGGCCACATGATGGACCACACAGGTATCAGCCTTATCCACAAATACGTAGCTGGTACTGCACGTGATCCTATGGAGTTGCTAACTAAGTCTGCTGTTGGTCTTACCTTTATTGGGGCTGCTGCTACCTATGAGATGGACTACTTGGATGAAGGACTAGCATGGTACCAGGAGCGTAGCTCAGATGGTACTATTCGTAACCGTATGTATGACTTCCCTTATAGCTTCTACAAGGCAGTAGGACGTATGGCTGCACATGTGTACCGTGACGGTGAAGTACCTAAGCCTTTGATTGAAGAACTAGCTGCAACGTTTGGCCCTCAACAGCTTACACGTCAGCTTGGTGATAGCATTCAAGGCGCTTACGATATGCTAGTTGATATAACTACATCTGATGATGTCGAAGCTAAGCGTATGCTAGGTGAGTTTGTATCTAAGTCTGCGTCTATGTATCTGTCAGGCTACTCACGTCCACTAGATCCAGTCAACCAAGTGATCGCTCTATCTAAAGGTACACCATACGTATCACCTGATCGTCGTCAGGGTAGCGAATGGGTGAATAACTCTGTGCGTTACGTTGATGAAATTCTGGGTGCTATGGATCTGTACACTAAGCCTGAACAAAAGCAGCGCCCACTAACAGCTGAGCAGGATCGTGTACCTATTGGGCGTATCTTTGGTATTCGTGAGGAGTTAGCACAGTCCCCTATTCAAGAGATGTTCAATGAGGCAGGTCTAGCCCAGTGGCGTACAGGCATTAGGTCTAACATTGCTGAGCCACTGAATGACATCAATCGTATGATCACACCAGTGCTGAACTACTATGCTTCTATGTACATGGATACAAACAAATGGAAGAATGCTTCAGCTGCTGATCGTAAGACGATGATTTCTCAGATTATAACTTTAGCTAAGGGTGACATTAAAGATATGTTGGCTGTATCGTATGACCCAGCTGATACTCGTACTAAAGTGTTATGGGAGTTAGGTAAGGTGCCAAAGAAAGAATTGGCTAAGATCCTAAACGATATGGGATTTGAATCTGATCCCTCTAAGCTAGACACTGAGCAGCTAGAGATCATAAAGTTCTACCTTGATATGGAAGAAAAAGAAACTAAAGCAACAGATAAACTTTATGGTTTGAAATAAAAAGAGGGAGGCTATCACGGCCTCCCTTTTAGTTTATTGTATGCCGTACTTATTAGCACATTCTCGTGACCATAGTACAGCTTCTTTCAGGGCTTTTATAGCGTAGTCCTTTTCATCTGAGGGGTATAAGTTATCTAACAAGTAGTCTAGGATGTCATCCATACCATCCTCAAGACCTGCTATAAACTGTACCTTCTTAGACTCAATGAAACGCTTAGCCTCTTCTTCGAGTGTTAACATTCCAATCCACTTACATGTTAAAGCCCAGGCTAGGAGCTATGGTAAGTGTATCATAAATACAACTTAGGTGTCAAGCATTATAATCCTTCCTTAAGGAATACTTTAACCCACTCAGCACAGATACCACTACGTACAATATCCTCTACACCAAACTCAATAATAGGAATGTCTAGCATATGTTTCTTAGCTAGATGAATAACCTTTGATAAGCCATCCGCTTCCTTTAAGTCTGACTGTTGTACGTCACCATTGAGTACGATCTTACTGCCCTCACCCACACGAGTTAGGAGCATCTTCAGTTCATGCGTTGTTATGTTCTGTGTCTCGTCTACAATAATGAAAGCATCCTCAAAGCTACGCCCACGCATTAACGCTAGAGGTGCCATCTCAATGTTGCCATTCTTGATGCCAGTCTCTACTGCACCCTTACCCAGATGCTTAGTCAGTACATCTAGAACAGGTAAAGCCCAGGGGTAGGTCTTCTCCTCTAGTGTACCAGGTAGATAACCTACATCCTTACCAACAGCCACATGAGGACGAGTGATAACAATCTTGTCTATCTCCTTGAGTGTATACAGGTCAGCTGCAAACGTAGCAGTAACGAATGTCTTACCTGTACCCGCTGGACCAAGGATAAAGATTTGATCGTGTGTCTTCATGTAGTCCCACAGGTCACGCTGATTGTTAGTACGTGGCGTGAAGCCTGAGGTCTTCTTACTGTCAGCCCCCTTGTAGTTTGTCTTGCGACGAGTACGAGATTGCTTCTTTGGTGGTTCACGATCTTCGATCATAGTGTGTCCTTAGATGAACGCTCTAAATAGATAGCGGCATTTTTTAAAGAGTTTATATCGTCGGTAAAGAACCCAAGACCCCTATTACACCTATGACACAACCACCCTCTAAAGGTGTAGGTGGTCCAACAGTGATCAAAACTCCAGACAGTCTTTTTAGTTTTCTCTATCTTCTTTAATTCTGCTTCGTTTCTTTCACAGATAGGGCAACAGTAATCAGCTGATGGGAGAGGTATTTTTTCTTTTAGTTTTTTTACTTTATGGTATTGATCCTTAAAGCAACTCTTACATACTCTCTGCTTAGCTTTGCCTCCTGTAGTACCCTGAAACATAGATACAGGTTTATCCTCCTGGCAGATACGGCATGTCTTTACCTCTTCCTTTATATAGGCATCAAGATTTTTAAACATATCCAGCTGCATTAAGTTGATCCTTTAACTCTGTGTACCCACCAATGTAAGAACCATCAGGTCCAAACACTTGTGGTACTGTTGTGTGCCCTGCCTGTTTGATCAGAGTAAGCAACCACTTAGTCTCAGGATCTTGGACATTATATACTGTGAAGGGTAAGCCTTGGCTCCTTAACAGAGCCTTGGCTGTATCACAGAAGTTACACTGGTTTCGTGTGATAATAGTGTACATGTTATGTCAGGTCCACGATCTCACATGAGTCACCAGAACAAGCTAGTGTCTGCATACCAGAAGTATTGTCTTCCTTTTCGTACTCCATCAACTTAGCCCAGTCGATTGACTTAGGCATCAATGATAGTAGTTGCTCGTACTCAGACTTGCCTACTTCTTGGTACGGTGCTTGCTGATATGTATGCTCGTTGTATGGCAAGAAGGATACACCAGACATCTCATCGAAGTGATCGTACACAAAAGCACCTACTTCAAACCACTCATTAGCTTTGACGTTGATAGTCACAGATGGCTTGTGTTCACACCAGTGACGCTGATAAGCCAACCACATCTTCAACTGGTCAATTGCTGATACATCTGAGGTAACAACGGCATCGTCAGGTGACTTAATTGGAAAGCTAAATACTGTAGTCTGATCTGGTTTAAATACATCAGGTTCATTTGGGATACCTTGGTCTTTCATGAAGGATGTAAGAGGGTCTTTGTTATCTCCTCTAACGGTTCTAATGTAATAAGGTGAATGTCGTGCGTGTATCCCAGAGGCAGAGTCAACGAGTTGGGATACTGTTCCCGATGGCTTAACACAAGTGATAGCAGCAGCAACAGGAATGCCAAGACGATCAGCCCACTCAGCATTTGTTTTAATGGCAACATCACGTAAGTGCTCCAATGTTTTGTCTAGACCTGCATTAGCTGTGGTCATTAGAGGGTTGTCCATAATGCCTGTCAGAGAAACTCCAAGCAGACGTTCTTCTTCAGTGTTGTTTTGCCAGATCTTACGAAGGTATGGGAACTTAGTATAGGTAGACTGGATCGTTCCCAAGACAGTAGCAAGACGTACCTTACGCTCTAGGTCTTCTATACTATCAGCTGCACGAACAACAACCTCAGTCAAATTACAGAACTGGTACGGACGAAGGATAATCTCTGAGCAGGGATTAGTGCCGAACTCATAGTTAGAATCACGTCGTCCATTCTTAGAGGCTTGTTTCTTAGATGCCTGGCGGTTAAAGATGCCACGCTCACCTGAGCCTGACTCTACCAGTGCCATCCACTCACGCATGAAGGATAGGCTGTCTGGCTTCTCAGTGTATGACACAGAGTTGTTAGCCAATGCACGTTGCGGATTGCTCTCCCACCACTGACCCGACTTAGCATGACGCATACGATCATCGCTCAAGTTTGACAGAGAGATCATAGCTGAACGGCGTACACCACCGACGACTACAACTTCACCGATCTTACACATGATGTCGTGTGCTTCAATGCTAGACAGCTTACGTCCTTGTGCATCTTTGAATACCTTGATGACAAAGTTAAACAGATCAACCAATGGCGCTGGGCCAGAGGCACGTCCTCCAAACGTCTTTAGTCTTGCACCTGCAGGACGAACTTTGCTAACGTCCCACTTAGGGATCTCGCCACTATAGAGGAGTGCAACCACTTGACGCAGAGCTTTAGCCCAACCTTCTTTGCTGTCCTTCACGACGACTGTGGTATCACTCTGGAACAACTGTGGTACTTCTGGCAGCTTAGTCACGAACTGACGTTCAACAGAGAAGCCAACACCAGTGCCACACAACAGAATGAACATGGCCTCGTCGAAACTCTTGGGATCATCTACAGGTAGATACGAACAGTTATATCCTGCAGTGTTGTCACGCTCAAGCGCTGGGCCAGCTGTCATCATAGCTCGCATAGAAGGCATAACCTCTAGGCCCAAGATAGCATCACGTAGATCACGCTCAACTGAACCATAGTCATACTCAGCGCAAGCATCACCTGAATTAGGTAGTGCACGATATACTACGTTCTTCATGTAACGGTGTACTGTTTCATCCCAACTCTCACGTCGGCCTTCTTCTTCTAACCATCGTGCATAACGTGATGTGTGAATAAATGCTTGGTAGTCTGTTGGTAGATAGTTATTCATCTGTTGTCTCCGTTCCCGCCTAGTGTGCCTCGTGCCTTACGTCCGTAAAGCTTCTCTAAGTTTTGCATTGCTAAGTCATGCAAATCAATGTTCAAGTCTCGTGATAGCGCAGCGATGTACCACAGTACGTCACCAATCTCTGCTGCAATAGCATTACGATCAAACTTATTATCACGTAACATCTTCTTTACTTTGTTAGCTACCTCTCCTGCCTCACCTGCTAAGCCCAGCGCAGGGTACAGGATAGAGTGTTCTGATCTATAGATTGCTGTTTTAGATGCTGCCTTCTGGTAGTCATTCAATCCTAGCTGCTTGTTCTTGTATACTTCATTGTAGTATTCCCAAGCCTCCAGGTCACCGTCACTAATAGTACTCATTGTCGCTCCTTAACTGTTAAGTTTTCTATTTCTATATCGTCCACGTCATACATAATATCTGTAATCAAATCCTGGACATCTTCTTCGTGGGCTTCATCGTAGGAACTTAAGAAGTTGTTGTTCTCGTCCACCCGCATTATGAACATCACACTAAAGCTTTTCATTTGTGCTTCTCTTGATATACTTCAATCAGCTTATTCAGATACCACTGTGCTTTCTTTAGATCTTCTAAGCCATTCTTATATCGGTAACGCCAGAGGTACTTAAGGATATTACCTTGTAGGTAGCCCTCACTCTGCTCATTGGTAGCAGCTAGAATAGCTTCAATAGCTTCTATACCACCTGCGTTATAATGTATAGGACTGTTTACATTATCTGTCATTGTTTATCAACCTTTAGCTTTATGACTTTCTTGCGTAGTGCTGCACCCTCTTCAGCCAACCACTCTTGCGGTATGATACGATTAGAGTACATGAACCCATGCTTATCGCACCACATTGCATAAGTAGTCTTTGACCCTTTGTATAACTTAGCGTTCGCATTACTAAAGACAAACCTAATATCTAACTCAGGGTGCTGTTCTCTTACAGCTATGTGCTTACGTCTATCCTCATTGTCAAAGATACCTTTAGTCTCAATGATGATACCGTTGTCTAACACAAAGTCAGGTGTGTATGTTCTATACCGAAGATCCATCCACTCTACCTTAAGCTCTTCATAACGAACTTGCTTTTGGTTTTGCTTCAGGAACTCCGATACTGTTTTCTCTAGGCCACTTCTGTATCGCCTAGGGTTATGCCTCTTTGCTGTCGTCAAAACCATCCCCTATGAATACGTAGTCTACCATAGGCAACTCTTTAGCAGTAGAAACCCTGGAGGGTAGCGTCTGTAGTCCAGGCCAGCACTTATGCTTATAAGCACAGAAGCCACACGTAGTACCTAGCTTCAAGTTACCTGATGCTTTCTTACGATACGTCTCAGGGATAGCCTCAAAGCAACGCTCAAAAGGTTTGTCCTCATGAATATACTTTACTGTCTCTTCGATCTTCTGCATCTGTGCAGGAACATCAACACCATTAGCATCGACATACTTGAACTCCCCGTTAGCCTTGTTTATTACCCACCAACCGCCAACCTCTTTACCTGCTGCAACAGCATAGCCTACAAGCTGGCTGACATAACCAAAGGTATCACCCTTTGCTAGTGTCTCGAAGTCAACGAACTTATGTTGGTATGACCAGGGTGATGCAGACTTAACATCATCAACACGATTGTTTAGGATCATGTCGAACTCACCATTGATCTCAGTACCGTCAGACAGAGTAAGTGTAACCTTCTCATTGTCTGTAAACTCAACGTCAGCAGCACGAAGTAACCCCTTGAATACAGCCTCAACAATATCACCCAACATCATGTTCACTAGGAACTGTGTCGGGAATGGTGTCTTGTCTGCAGGGTCATTCTTCTCGTACCAGAGTTGGCAAGTAGGACGCCCAAGGTTGGACATCCTTAACTTAAACTCATCACGAGAACCGCTGCTGAACTGTTTGCGGACTGCATCAGCTACGTCCTTACCAACCTTCTCAATGATAGACTCATCAACAATAGTCTCCCCATTGAGTGCCTTCTGTAAGAAGCTATGCAGTGATAGTTCAGCTACGTGGTTCATCAGTCAGCTACCTCTACATCTACAATGTCATGCAAAGCTTCGAGGGCATCAGCACCAAGACTGTCTGCGTTCTTCTTGTCGTGCTCGGACGAGATGTAGTTGTTCATACCTGAAATCCAATCCATGAAGTTATGCAAGTACTCCTTGTCTTGCTCAACAATGTCTACCTTTACATTAGGAGTTAAGACCATAGTCGCATACTCAGAACCGTCAGGCTTCTCATGCATCTCAGCTGATAGCTCTATCTTATACTGTAGAAGCAACCCTTCCTTACGATCCAAAACTTTGATAGCATCATCAATAGCTTTGATTGTGCCACGACTTTTAACATCCATAACGAATGGAATCTCTACGTCAGTAATGCTGTTGTCCTCAATAGGATTACCTTTGTCATCCATGGCACCCTTCATAGTTACGACACCAAAGACAACCTTGGTACGCTTAGTGTTACGCATCAAGTCCTGCGTTGCTTTAGGTAGGGACTTAAAGTCTTCAATATAACCCGAGGGACGCCCTGCGTTGAAGCCTCCTGCGTTATCTTTCAGGTCACCATTAAGTGAATTAACCAATACAGTTTTATACATTACCTTAGCGTCAGAATCCCAACGTGTCCACTGTAAGCGTAAGGCAAAGATGCGGATCTCTGGGTTGATAGCGTAGATGTCAGGCTTGTCTGTTTGTGTTAGCTTGTAAGAGCCAGCAGGTACAGCGTCAGCTTTAATCTTCTTGCCATTCACTTCAATCTCACCCTTGATAGGGTTATGGATCTGACTGAAGCGTGGAAGCATAGAGCGAGAGCCACTTGAGTTTGAGGATAGTCCCATCATTTCAGCTAGGGATTGGCCTTCAGTTGCTAGTACGATTTCGTTAGTCATATGTATACCTTTCATACATTTTTTTACACGGTCAAAGGAGTCATAGTTATAGCATCACACGTCTTTATTGTCAAGCCAATTAGGGCCGATCTTAGCCTCTAAAAGCAGTGGTACGTTCATGCTAATTCCGTATGCTTCCTCAATGATCTGATTAAGATCGTTATTCATATCATGAATCATCTGTATCACATATAGCTTCTCCTTTGGATGTATGTCTATTACAGCTGAGTCGTGTACTGTATTAACCAAGCATGATTGCAGTGGCTTCAGTCTCTCCTCTAACTCCATTAAAACCACAGGAACAACATCACCAGTAGCAAAGCCCTGCACTGGGTAGTTCTTGATGTTGGTCATGTAGGTTACGCTCCCATTGTCCCTGCGCTTGCAGTCAGGGAATGCGTATTGTCTACCACTTACGTTGGTAATCTTTAAGAATGTCACAGCTTCCTTGGCTAGCTTCTTGTGCCATGCTGCAACACCTGGGTACTTCTCAGTGAAGTGTTCATAGTAAGCAGCTACCGCTTTTGATCTGCCATAACCAGTAGCACCAAAGAGGGGTGCGAAGGTATGCTCCTTAGCTTCCTGTCGTGTAGTAGGCTCACCTGCATCAGTAATAACTTTAGCAGTGTAACTGTGTACGTCAAAGCCTGTGGCAATCTCTTCCATAGCTACCTTATCCTGCGCTAGGAATGCAGCAGTACGAAACTCTAGCTGTGCAAAGTCAGCCTCCATCACGTAGCCACCATCCCATCGTGATACGAATACCTTCTTCACTGGGAATGTGTTACCTCGTGGCATGTTCTGCATGTTAGGGTTACGCCCACTGAAGCGTCCTGTTGCTGTGGTAGTCTGTGATAGATCCACATGCAGGAAGTCATCGTGCTTAGTGTACAAGTCAATACCCTCTACGAAGTTAGACAGATAGCTAGAGATAGCGTTCAGCCTACGTACATCCTGCAAGAAGTACTCAGCCTCCATCATACCTTTACTACGTGCAGTACTAATCAGTAGCTCTAGGTTATCCTTACTGGTAGAGAACCCACTAGCACTTACCCAGTCCTTACTTGGTGGGTAGAACTTAAGACCTGCAATCTCCTGCAACTCTTTAAGTTTATAACCTAAGCCTCCACAGTCAGAGCATTTGTTAGGTTTCTTATACGGTGTACCGTCTACTTTAAGTTTATACGTTTTACCGTTTCCCTCACAGGTACGACAGGTGTAGGCACGTGTCTTCTGTATACGTACAGTGTTAGCATTCACAGCTGCACGATACTCCTTAGCATCATTGACATGCTCGAATAGATCAGCCCACTCGTTCTTGTTGATAGGCTTCATGCTATAGATTACTTGAGACAGTTGCTCTGTAGAGTTTAGATTGATTGGTGTGTCACCCATGAACCTACGTACCTGCATACCCAAGCGTGTCTCTATCTCTGCCTTCTCTTGTTCAAACTCTTTACGCACTTCATCCAGTGCAGCACGATCCACCTTGAACCCACGGGCATACATCTTACACAGTGTCATACATACCTTCATGCTGATGTCACGCACGTTTAGCATAGACTTAGTGTCTTCCTGTTGGTAGTCCTGCTCCTGTGCAAGGAACAGTTCACGTGTGGTATTCAAGTCAGCCTCTAGGTATTCCTTAAGTTCAGCCAGAGGGATCTCGTTAGTGCCGTAACCTTTCTTGAAGTATTCCTTAAGTGTATCCATCTTGCGTGAGGGCAGGTTACGTATCTCAGCACAGCTATCCAAGCTTAGGCTACGCTTCTGTCCACGCAGAAGTAAGTACTCTCCAATCATCGTATCATAGATAGCACCGTCATAGTGGAAGCCCGACTCCCAAAGCCATGGCATATCGTGACGGGCGTTGTGCATAATCAATAGTGTAGTCTCATCAAGTATAGTCTGTAACAGCACAGCCCCACGCCCTGATGTATCCTTGTATTCTACATGGTCAAACGTAAAGACGTGTGTCTCCTCTGGTATATCTACGTTCTGTGTACCTACTTGCACTAGGAAGTTACCTTCTTCCCATGGGTCTAGCAACTTCTTGCCTGAACGTTTTGTTGTGGTGTTCTCCACGTCTAACACTAACCTCATGTCGTCTCCTCTCGTGTGTTCGTTAAGCGGTGTACTGTGCTATCGAACCATCAAGCTCACACGTAATACGTCCATGCCAGCCACCCTCTAGTTTGTTCTTAGCTACCGTCAAGTAGCGTGTCAAGTCTTCATCAGAGTCTACACCCTCAACTGATCTGTTCTTAGATACAAGGATCATTAGGTCTGCCTCTGCTGCCTTGCCTGTCTTAGAGCCTTCCATCATAGACATGTCAGGCTGTACTACATTCTCAGCTACCGCACTAAGTTGTGACATCCAGATCACGGCACAGTTGTACATCTTAGAGATGTTACGTGCATGGATAGCAGCCTCTTTAAGATACACGTCTGACTTGTCACTGTTCTTAGTAGCAAACTTGTCACCCATGTCTAGCACTACGATGTCAGGCTGATAGCTCTTAACGATAGCCTCAACCCAGTTCATGTCCTTGCCAGTGCTGTCCTTCATCCTCACGTTTTGTTTCACTTTGTTATATCTCGTGAGTGCCAGTGCCTTGTTAGCTACGATCTGCTTCATCGTCATACCAGAGGATGCTTGTACATACCGTGCAGCTACTCGGATTGTCTTCTCTTCGTTAGTAAGCACTAGGCAC
>Ga0255753_1002079_pt1 | contig 22612 bp, 4 predicted proteins | sample 041ome_10_FD_179953 | JGI IMG/M metagenome (GOLD analysis project Ga0255753, IMG submission 179953) | Coastal salt marsh microbial communities from the Groves Creek Marsh, Skidaway Island, Georgia - 041412US metaG (version 2) | ecosystem: Environmental > Aquatic > Marine > Intertidal zone > Salt... | reverse complement strand
AAACAGAAGTTTAATGCTTCGTCACTGTTTAGGGTTTTTACCGAAACCCTAAATTTTCAACGGCAAACTGCCCCTGCTTCGAATTTTTTTAAAAAAGAAGCGCACACATAGAAAAGAGATATGGCTTCTTCGGACTCCTCCGGCTCCGAGGACTCTCTGGCGAAAGAGATGACCGCGTCGCTGCTCCGAGGCAAAGCTGGAGGAGGAGGAGAAGGAGGAGGAGAAGAAGAAGAAGAAAAGGAGAGCGAGAAAAAAGACAACAATTTGGTCTCGACGAAAACGGAGAAGAAGAAGAACAACAACAACAACAACATCGCGACGAGCAACATTCCCCACGGCGCGAGACGGCTGGTGAAGCGACGAAAGGTGGTGAACGATGGGAAGGACGCGGGCGCGGGGAAGAGTGGTGATGGTGTTCGAGCGTCGTCTGTTTCGGAGTGCGAACATCCGGCGTTTATGTTTGGGATTTGCGTGCACTGTGGGCAAAGAGCGACGGCAAATGCGAGAGATGGAGGAGACGAAGAGAGGAGAGAGGAGAGCGGCGCGAACGCGAAAACGGCGGTGCGGTATTTGCACGAAGGGTTGACCGTTTCCGATAAGCTCTTGAAAGAGGCGAAGAGCGAGGAAAGAATGGCGACGTTAAAGCAAGGGAAACTTTTCTTGGTTTTGGATTTAGACCACACGTTGTTGAACTCGTGTCGGTTCGACGAGTTGAACGACGAAGAGAGAGAAACGTTGGACAGGAAAGTGGAGAAGAGGGAGGAGGAGGACGCTTTGAGGAGTAAGTTGCTCGGTTTAGTCGGTGGTGGAGATGGTGGAGGAGGAAGGCGGCCTCGGTTTCCGGATTTATATTGTTTGAGTCACTTTTCGACGTACACGAAGCTTCGACCGTACGTTTTTGAGTTTCTGGAAGAAGCGGCGAAGATATGCAGGATGCACGTGTACACGATGGGGGATAAGAATTACGCGCACGAGATGGCATCGTTAATCGATCCGGAAGGGAAGTACTTCCACGGAAGGATTATAGGTAATAGCGATTCCACGTGTTCGAGGACGAAGGATTTAGATATAGTATTAGGTGGGGACGATTGTACAATGATCGTGGACGATACGAGCCGGGTGTGGCCGAGACACGCGAGGAACCTCATACGCGTGGATAGGTACCACTTCTTTCGGAAATCAGCTACGAGTTTTAGGGAGATGGAGAAGTCGAGCGTCATGGAGAGAGGGCTAGACGAAGGCGAGGCCGTGGAGGAAGGCGCACCGGCAAAACACAGAGAGGTTCTGAAGGACGTCTTGGCCGTGTTGACGGTTGCGCATAGGATGATGGCGTTTAGCGACGACAATGGTCATCGAGAAAAGGAAGAACATAAAGACGTGCGAGAGGTCTTCGAACGAAATGGTGAGAGCGTGGATCCATCGCTACTTCTCTTGAAGGGTTGCGTCATCTTACCGAGCGGAATTACGCCTTCAAACGACGAAAGACCAGATCGACACCCGCTTTTACTCATAGCGGTGGGACTAGGCGCAACCATTGCAACTGCGATGGAAGATAACGTCACGCACGTTTTGGCGAGAGCGGACAATACGGAAAAAGTAAAGTGGGGAAGAAAAAGAGGGTTGTTTATTGTCAACGGAAACTGGTTGAGGGAGTGCGCGATGCAAAACGCGAAACTCGACGAGCATAATTTTGCGACGCTGTAATTATTTTTTAATTTTCATATTCGAAGTAGGCATAAAACGCTAATTGACTGTCGCGTTCGACCACTTATCACTACTCGTACCACCACTACTATCACTTTTATACTGCGAGTTCAAATACCGGTTCTTCCAACATTCGCACTTCTCGTGAGCAAACCGACAGCCTCTCCTACACAACGGACCCGGTCTCGCCAATTTGTGCGGCTTGAACGGAGGCTTCTGACAATACTCCTTCTCACCTTTCGAAAGCTTCCTGCACACGTCGTTACGATTGTTTAAAATGCGCTCGTTTATGGCGTCTTTCCACATCCACAGCGCTTCCGTATACGCAGGTTGTTCGTTTCGGACCAACGCGTTATGGTTGATCGCGCCGAGTAATAGCTCCGCAAACTGTCTGAATATCGTCGTCGTGAGTTTATTCGGGCGATAGACGATAAAACCGACGTTTCTTTCCTCGAACGTTTTGTTTACCCTTCTGAACTTAGCCTCGCGATACGTGATTTCTGTTTCGTAAAACTCGCGCAAATCGTAACCGAGATGATTTCCCCCTTGGTTGCGTGCCGGATCGACAATATGCATGAAATCGTATCCATTTTCTGGGACCGTCTCTATGCTGTTCTCCTTTCTTCTTCGTCTAATGATATTGCTAAAACTATCACCACTACCATTACTACTCTCTTTACTCGCCTCAAGTTCTCGCTCTGATGGAAACCTTCCTTCTAATTCCTCGAATATCTCCCCGACGTAATCGCCGCACGAACACGTATCGCCGTCTGCAAAAATCGTTCTCGCGTACGGCGCGCCAGCTAAAGAAACAATCTTCTTCAAGAAAAACATCAGCGGTAAATTCGTATTCGTCACTTTCCCACCGCTCGACTTTCGTTTAGCCACGCTCTTTTCGACTTGCTTCACCGACTTTTCGTCCACCAACACGTCCTCTAACCCTTCGTAAAACACAACCTCGTCGAACGGATTCCCGAGCATGTATTTCTTTCTGGAATTTATCGGCGAAATCCATCCCCCGCCGTCAGTCACCCCGACGGCATCCCAGCCTTCCTTCTCTACTTTTTCCCTCGTCTGCACCAACTTGCTCATCCAACTGTCGTATAAACTCTTATCGGTATACAAACAAAATCGAACTTGTTTACTCAATTTGGATTTAGAGTGCGCTTTCAATCGACTCGCCACCATCGCCGCTCGATCGATGAAGCGAGTATTCCCAGTGGCCATGTACACCACGCCCACAGAATCCGCACCAACAACCGCGCGCACTCGCCTCCACTCCTCCGCGTTTCCTTTAAACGTCTCGATTTCTTTATCGATACCATCGAACATCTTCAACGCGTCCGTATCTTCTCTGCGGGTATATATTTTCGGACGCTTCCATCCGTTCTCCTCCACGAGCGTTTTCCTAATCTGTACGGTGATGTCTCGCGTTCTCGTTTCCATGTCTTTAGGGAACCAAGGCATTTTATCCGCTCCTGTCGAAGACGTCGCCGCATCTTTGTCCTCTTCGTCTTCGTCTTCGTCGTCGTCCTCCTCTTCTTCTTCTTCCTCATCCTCTTCTTTTCTTCGCAAACTCGCCTTCGCGCTCGCCCCGCCATCCGCGCGTGCCTCGGCGTCGTTGGAACCCGAATACGTTTGCAACACATCCGCGTAGAATTGCGTCGTCCGCGCGAGGAAGGCGAACAGGACGAGAAACACCGCGAGGAGGAGCAAGTTCCGTCGTCGCATCGTATCTATTTCTCACTCGCGCGAAGGAGAAGAAGAAGAAGAAGAAGAAGAAGAAGAGATTTGAACGCAAAACCGAACGCGCACAAATCTCAGTAAAGACCCGAAGCGCGCTCGCGCGTGAGCGATACGTATATGTATGCACTCGCACGCGCGCGCGCGCGTTCGCTCTTCTCCTTCCGCGGAGCGCTCTTTTTATCGCGCATTTTGGAGTAGAAAAGGAGAAAAGTTTTGCGTTTTCCCGCACTAAAAAAAAAGTTTTCATGAAAAGAAGGCGCAACGAGGCGTCCTCGTCGCCATCATCGCGCGGGTTCGCGTTCGCGTTCCTCTTCGGCGTCGTGTTCGCGTCGTGTTTCCGGCGGTGGTATCGCGGGTATTTTCGCGGCGGGTTGTCGTCGTCTTCCTTCTCCTCGTCGTCCTCGGCGTGCTGGTCTTCCGAATGGCTCGGGAAACAGTTGGAGCGCAGAAGCGGCATCTTCCGCGCCGGGGCGAGGAAAGAGAGAGGAGACGAGGTCACGGTGGAAGGAGAATACGAGGACGATGTGTCGTCATCGATGCGCCGTTCTTCTTATTCTTCTTTTTATTATCATCGTGATGATTACGACGACGACGACGACGACGACGTGCACTCGCTCTCGACGCAGGAGTTGCTCGAATTGTCTCTGCACAGCGCGAGATTGTCTGCGTATTTGTTCGCCAAGGCGAGTTGGCCGGCGGCGATGCGAATGAAGAGAGCGACGGTTGATCGAGTGAAACGGATAGGGGTGTGGGTGGCGATGTTTGCGATGGATTCGCCGTCGTGGTCGTCGTCGTCGCGGGACTACTATTACGATGGCGACGACGACGACGGTGAGGGGGCCTCGTACGCGACTCGGGCGCCGCGACGGACTTTTCTTTTCTTCGCGCGAAAAGTCGTTGTGTATGGTATCGCGATTTTGTTTCTTCGCAACGGTGCGCTGATTGTGCGAAAGGTTTTGGTTCGACGATTTGGGGCGAAGTGGATGGTTGTTCGCGCAACGATGGAACAGAAACGAGCCGTAATCGAGGAACGCGTGCAGAAAGGATGGAGGAAAGCGGAGCGAGCGGCGAGGAAGAAAGTGTGGGAACCGTTGGTGAGATGGACGAGAAGGTTGCGACGGGTGAAGATTTTCTGGACGCAAGCGGTACCGAGGACTGTCGTGGAGTCAGGAAGGAAGTTTCGGAGGAGGACGGTGAGGTTTCTTAGATTTTTAGGGAAGGTGGTGCCGCACGCGATTTTCTTCTATTGCGCGAAGGCGTTCGTAACGCGAGCGGTGCCAACCGTTTTGAGGGTTTCAGTGTTGAGGACGAGATATTGTTTGGCGAGCGTCGGTTTCTTGTATCCAATTTTCAAGACGTTGATGGCGTTAGAAGATGTCAGAGTGCGCGGAGCAGAGGAGGTCGAGAACGTAGGATACGACGACGCCAGCGACAGAGAAGGTGGAGATGCGAAATCGAAAAAGGAGCAGGAGGAAGAGATTGAGAAATGGGCCAGATATTGGGTCGCAATTGGCCCTCTGGCGCTTTTAGCGGACGTACCTTTCCTATCTACCAGTGTCAGCTTGTTTTGGCCTTCTTGGCTGGAGATGTGCTGCGTTTTTGTCCTTTGGCTCGAAATGCCGCTCATGAATGGAGCGTATTTCACCGTAGATACAGTGTTTACTCCGATGTATAACAAGTTTGCGTCGGCGCGAAGAAAACGGAGAAGAGAAAAGAAACGAAGAGGAAAGATCAGCATGAAGAGTAGCGGTAGCGCGTCGAGTCTTTCGATGATGATGGCTTCTGCGCTGCGTTCTGACGCAGACGATGAAACCGATGATGAGTACGCGGAAGAGGATGGCGTGTCCTACAAATATGACGACGATAATACGTCTGGCGATAGTAGCGATGATGATGAAGACTATAATGATATCGATGGTAAATACGCCACAAAAAGTAGCAAATACGACAAGAAGAAAAGAGACGATGAGGTTTTGTCTTCATCGTCTTCAGAATCTGCGGCATCGGAATCTTCGCTGAGTCTTTTCTCATCTAGAAAGAAAAGACGCGACGACGTATACGAGAATATGAATACCGGCGGGCTTCGTCGTCGATCTCGTCAACGTCACGGTCAAGGTGAATTACCGCCGTTACCTCCTGGTAGAGTGGAAAACGAACAACAAAGACGATCGAGGAGGAAGCCCAAGACGAGAAAACGCGGCAGCGGTTTAGTGGGCTACAGAAACGTGTTGACAAAGAAACTGAGAGATTCGTCGAAAAGAGTCATCATCGTGTGGTTGCGCGCGTGTGTTTCAGTCATAGGCATGTTCAGTCCACGGCTGGGTGAAATTTCGCGCGTCGCGCTAGAGAACACGACGGGCGCTCTGTTGGCGTGTTCGCTCTTCTTTCTCGTCCCGGGGATGTTTTGCAGGTACGGATGCGCCATCGCTGGTGTCTTTGTACCTTGCTTGAAATCTTTGGAAACGATCGCATCTCCTTCCTCTTCAAAGTCGTCCAGGATAAAAGCGACCGAAAAGCTTTCCCTTGCGAACGGAAAAAAGCAAAACACGTTCTTCTTGGCGGGAAACGAGCGCGAGCCAAGCAGTGGAGAAGGAGAAGGAAAGAAAAAGGAGGAACAAACGAGAAGGAGAATAACGACGTCGCGATCGGAAAAGCTCCGCGCGCAACTCCAATATTGGATAGCCTGGTCGCTCCTCTGGTCGCTCGCCCGCGAAATCGGGTGGTTTCCTCTCTCGCGACACTTGGAACTGGCCGGCATATACTGGCTCCAAGTCTTTGGCGGCGCCGACGCCGTGAGTAAAAAAGTGAAAAACTTCAAAGACTCGATAATCTTGGAGCACCAAAACGTCATCCAAGCGGCGCTTCAAAACGTTCGCGACGACGACGACGACGACGATGTAAAAGAAGAGGAAAAAGATGATAAAGAAACAGAAGAAGAAAAAGACAGCGATTTAGGGAAGATTGTAGAAGTAGAAGATTTAGAGAAAGAAATAGACAAATGATCGGCGGCGAGACGGACGGCGAAAAGCCCGGCAGGATTTTTGTTCGCTCGGTGTAAAAAAAGAGAGAGTCCCGTTTTTTTTAAAATGCACACCCTAAAAACAAAAATATCGGACTTTAAAAAAAATCTGCCAGCTATAAAGTTTGACCTCGTTGTTGGTTTGAATTCAACAACGCTTTCGCCGTTATATTCAACGCTCGCGAGAGAAAGAGACTGAAGACGAAAAAAGAAAAAGAGGCAAAAAACACGCTTCGCGACCACCGCGCGTTCTTCTCGAGAGCATCGAGAGAGACGAACGACGGGGGCCGACGCGCGGTTCTCTCTTTTTCGTTTCAAAGAAGAAAGAGAGAGAGAGAATTTTTCTTTATTTTTTTATAACTCTGGCCTGTGATCGCGTTTTTCCGGTGACCTACTTTACTGCTTTGCGCTTTCGAGAGAGGAGAGAGAAGAAAAAAGAAATGAACGCGGGGAAAAGAGCGAGGTCGAGAGGTCGATCGAAGGAGTCGTCGTCGTCGTCGACGACGACGACGACGACGACGCGGTTTTCGATGTTGCTCGCGCTCGTCGCGTGTGCCAGTTTTTTCTCGGGAGCGGGGAAGTTTTTGGCAGGCGTCGACGCAGCGTTGGAGGTGAACTCGTATGGGTACTATCAACCGACGAATTATTCGTTGCCGCAGTGTCCGTACAGCGACTCGTCTTTGTATTGCGAAATCGCGGAACCGTGCGTGACGACGACGAATTTGGCGACGAGTGGTACGACGAAGGCGACGATCGCGGTCGCGTACGAAGACGACGCGTCTTCGTCTACGACGTTTGCGATCGACGATCGGTTCGAAACGGGGGATGAGTTTTTCAACGACTTTCGAACGTATTATCGCTTGGAAGACGAGACTTTGGAGACGGTATCCTTTGAACCGTGTTCGATCGATTCGAACGATGCGTTCACGACTGCAATCGACGAGTGCTTAACCGCTACTTACCCGAGTGACGCGGCCATTACGGGCGATTGTTCTTTGTCAAGATGGGGGTCGATGAACGATTGGGACACGAGCAAAGTAACGAACATGGCGCAAATTTTCAAAGGAAAGAAATTTAACGGAAACATCACGATGTGGGACACCTCAAGTGTTACGACTATGGCGGAGATGTTTGCGAGCACGACGAACTTCAACAAAGACATATCTGGTTGGGACGTTTCGGGGGTAAAGTCGATGAAGGATATGTTTCGCTTCTCTTCAGCGTTCAATCAAAAAATTTACAACTGGAACGTGGGGCAGGTTACAAACATGAACGGTATGTTTGAAGGCGCAGCTTCGTTCGACATAGATATCACCGTATGGGCAACGAATCCAAGCGGCACGTTTGAAGACATGTTTGGGTCAAGCGCTAAGTTTGCTGTGAAGTATGATTGTTCCAACAGCGCGTGCACAGACTGCGGTGGCACTTGCGGTCCACCGTCGTATTGGGATATACCAGCTGGCGTGTGCACGTGTTCTTCGGCCACGTGTACGACGCAGACACTCACCGCGCTGAATGATGGCACATCGTGTAAAGGCGTCGACTCTGACGGCGTTTTAAAAGGAGGGTTGCAGATTTTGTCGACGATCACTTCGCTAGATTTGACAGGCGTGAAGACCATCGAGAAGTACTTTGAGTTGAAAGGTCAAAGCATGTTATCATCTTTCAGTGCTCCCGATCTCGTCACGGTTACCGGTGATATCATCATCGGTGGTGCTCTCGGGTCAGGCGAAGAGAACACAAAGTTGACCTCGATTACTCTTCCAGAGTTGACGCAGGTCTCGAATGATTTTCAGATATCAGCAAACGCAAAGTTGACGAGCGTATCGTCCAATAAACTCGAAATTATCGGAGGAGAGCTCAAGATTGAATCGTGCGATCTTCTGACGACGATTGATTTGCCTCTGTTGGAGACCAGCAATGGCATTTACGTATCTTCAAACGCGGCGCTGGGGCAGTTTAGTTTGCCAAAATTGACGCTGAACACGGCGTGGTTAGTCGTAGACTCAAACACTGCTTTGACCGCAATTTCTCTCGATGCGTTGACACGATCGAACGGTACCAGTTCCAGCACTGACTCTAAAGGTTTGGAAATAACTGATAACTCGAACTTGGAATCGATTGGTTTGAGAGGTATGGAAAAATGCGATTCGAGCGACGTAGCGACGTGTACTGGTGAGCATGGGATTTATATCAGCGGCAACAAAAACCCGTTGACTATTTACTTAGGCTCGCAAGTATACGGACCGAAAAACGATTTGTGGTACAAATCGGCTAAGCCCGATGGCTTTGGAACTTCAATTATATATGTATACAGCTCCCCTCCCTCGCCGCCGCCGCCGCCGAGTCCGCCTTCGCCGCCGCCACCACCTTCGCCACCACCTACGACGTGTCTTTATTCTTGGACAGATTCGAATGGTGATTACAAGGAAATTGTATCGATTGGTGCGATTGTATCTGGAACAATCGAGTATATTGCGTCGAGATGCTCACCAATATACAAGGATTGCGACAACGAGACGTTGGCGACGGAGCTCACATTCACCGATGTAGAAACCATTGCAGGAAACATTGAATTTGATTTTAATTTTGGAAAGAATAAAGAGGGCGATCAAGCGATTACGTCGCTCTCGTTTCCCTCTCTGATTTCTGTTCAAGGTGACGTCACAGTCACGCGTTCGAGAGGATTGACGTCAATTTCTATACCACACTTACGAAATGCTACGAGTTTGGAGTTGATATCGAACGAAGCGCTGACGAGTGTCTCTGCGGAAGAATTACGCTACACTTTTGGCGGGATAGAAATGACTAATAATTCCGCGTTATCAACGGTTGACTTTCCCGTACTTGGGGAAATTGATGGTCGAGCAGTGCTCGACGGCGGTTTGGTGGTGTACAACAATCCCAAGTTGACCAAGGTGGACGCGCCACTCTTGACGCGATCCGGTGATGTGGTGATTGGGTATGTGATAAGTTACGAATGCGCCGTAGGTGCAACCACTTGTTACTCGGCAAACATAAAGCAGGCCAGTTCGGTTTCGGGTCTTACCATTAATCTTCCCAAACTGAACGAGACTAATGTACTCGGAATCGGAACCGGTCCTGATCCGTACCGGTTGACGTCGGCAGCAGTCGAAGCTCAATATATTTCGCAGGCAGTGTTGACTAGCGCACAGACCCTTGCTGCTGCAAGCGTGACAAAAATCACTTCGCTCGCGATGGATAATCTCGCCGTTGTGCATCACATGTTGCTCTTCCAATACACGCAAATGAGTTCGGCGACGCAATTCATCGCCGCCGTGGGAAGTCTGCGAGAATTCGCGCCGGTAACTTCGATCGTCGGGAACGTCGGCGACGGCGCTGCGTCGCTTTCTTTTGTGAACACGACGTCTTTTTCTTCGCCTTCCGTGGAGAAATCGTTCGTCTATCGAGGCCACGGGTATTGTGCCGAAGAAGGTGGGGCGTGGGGGATCTATCTTGGAAGAGAAATGGGGATGTCCTCGGCCCCTGAATTAGCACTTGAAATCTGTTTGAATTTGTGCAAGGAGTACGATTGGTGCCTGGCAGCCGCCACAGACATGAGTTCTAGTTATTGCGAACATTATACGGACTGGAACGCGTTCATCGTTCAAGGAGGGAACACCATCTCGGAGCAAGACATGGATAATTCAAGAATTAACATCGATGGAGTCGATTATTACTTGGGCTGTGATAAAACAGGGGATAACGCGTGTTCAGCGGAGCGCGTGTGGGGCACTGGACAAGCTACATCGTACAGCGGCGGGAGTACTTGGCAATGTTACAGCAAGTGGAATTTGCTCGAAGTGATGCTCGACGAGTTATCGAGGGATTCGTGCGCCCACTGCGTGAAGCAAGTTTCCATTTCAAAAAATCCTCAGTTGATGAGCGTCAACCTTTTAAGCTTTGAAAACAATCAATTGACCGCGGCCAACTTTTCGAGTTTCAAAATTCTCGATAACAACGCTAATTTGGCCATCAACGTGCCGTGCTCGTTGAAACCGTTTTGGTCTTACCTGTGTTCAAACTGCGCGACTGGAATTTTAGAATCTACGGGTTCGTGGCAGAGTTTTACGGAAGTTTCTATGTGTCCGCCTCCTCCTCCGCCGCCGGCGGATTGCCTCGCTACGGTAGAAGGATGTCCGTCGCCACCGCCAAGTCCTCCAAGTCCACCACCTTTACCGCCACCTTCACCGCCGCTGCCAAGTCCGCCGCCACGTCCACCGCCAAGTCCGCCGCCTTTACCGCCGCCTTCACCGCCGCCGCGAGAATTAGAGACCTGTGAAGTTAGCTTTCCATATAATGGTGACTGGGGTAGCTGTCCTCATTCTGATGGATCATATGTTGATATTGAATCTGGAAGCTCGTGTGTACCAGAGTGCAATGTTGGGTACGAACTTAAACTTGAAAGAAATTACGACCCTATCGCTTTGAATGATACGACGTTTTCCGAGGCTATCAGATTGTGTCTCGAGGAGGATCCGATCTTTGGGCAGTGCTACATGTATGGCTGGGAAGTTTCAGGATACGGAACTATGCCTGATTGGGATGTCTCAAAAGTGACGAACATGAAGGAGGCGTTTTCTGGACGGAAAGATTTCAACGGCAACCTTAAGAGTTGGATAGTATCGTCTGTGACGACCATGGAGAGAATGTTTTATGAATGCTCTGCGTTTGATCGCGACCTATCGTGGTGGAAATTGTATTTGAGTAACGTAAAAGATATGATTGAAATGTTCAAAGGTGCAACGCATTTTAAAAGCGACATTTCGAGTTGGGCACCAAGTGCATCTTCTTCTTCTCTGACGAAAACGAGCATGTTTGCTGGTGCGGCCGCGTTCAAGGCCAGATGGAAGTGTGCGGCGGGCAACGACGCGCCCGCTTTTTCAACCTGTACGGAAGTTACCGACAACTGGAGGAATTCATATCAATTGAAACAGTCTGATATCAGGGCAGCTATCGCGTCATGTCTCCAAGAAAGTCCAATTTCTGGAAAGTGTTCTGAAAACGCTCTTGGACCGATGTCTACTTGGGACACCTCCCAAATCTCAGACATGTCCAATCTATTTGCCGGGTTCGAGGATACTTTCAACGTCGACCTCTCGAGTTGGGACGTTTCTTCGGTCACTTCTTTTCAGGGAATGTTTAAAAATTGCGTGAAGTTCAACTCGGACATTTCCGGATGGGTCTTTGGAAGTGTGTATAACGTGGATGAAATGTTTCACGGTGCCTCAAGCTTCAATTATACGTTGAAGAGTTGGAGAAAAGTCTCAGATCTGATTGATCAAAATAATGACGAATGGGAGAAAGTTAATGGTGAAACATTCATCAGTGATGATGGATCGCATTTGTTTGTGGAAAGGAGTATCTTTTTCGAGGCAACTGCCTTTCAGGCGAGCCATAACTGCTCTGGGTATGGCGGGTGGTATGATATAGCATCTCCAGATTCGTGTTTATCAAATTATCAGATGACGTATAGAAGAGCGCTTGATCTCCTTCCCGAACCGACTTCGATCACGTGCGACGATGGACGAAAAAATGTAGCTAGCTATAATTGCAACGCGAAAAGTTGCATTATAACAGCTGGATTAAAACCAGCAAATGCAGAATCGTCCGGCGAATGCGAATCGCACGTCGCTACTGGTTTAGATAGTGGATCTGAGTGCAAACCAACGTGTCTTCCGGGATACATTCTTTCGAGCAAGGACGGTACCAGATACGAAGGGTACACGTGCGATTTGGGCGTTCTCGACCACCCCGTGTGCAGACGAGCTACGTTTGCAGATACCGATGTTGTTAAAGAACAAAGTGATGGGAGGAAAGACGCGCAAGGAAATGTGGTCGATAGAAATAAGGATTTCGAAAATGCAGTGACTCAGTGTCTCGAAGAAGCTCCTGTTGACGGTATTTGTTCCGATTCTATATTCGGGCCAATCAGCGATTGGGATACTTCGCTCGTCACCTCCATGGCACAGGCTTTTAGCGGGAAGACTACATTCAACGGAAACATCACGAAGTGGGACACGAGTTCCGTCAATAGCATGTCGAACATGTTTAAAAATGCGAAAGCGTTCGATCAAGACATCGGCGGTTGGTCAACTTCAAAAGTGCAGACCATGGAATCTATGTTTCAAGGCACAGACGTGTTCAACCAAGACATCTCAAGTTGGAATGTCGCCTTGGTTTCAGACATGAGGTTTATGTTTTACAACGCGAAAGCTTTCAGTCAAAGCTTTTCTACCTGGTCGGAAGTAGCTCTCACGACTTCTTCGCTTATTTTCGAAGGTGCTGATGCGTTCAATAGCTTGTACGTGTGCACGACAGCCAACGGAGTGACGAAGCCCAGCTCGTGCGTCGCAAAATCACCGTCGCCACCACCGTCGCCGCCATTGCCGTCGCCACCTCCATCGCCGTCGCCACCACCGACGCCACCACCGCTTACATGCTTGCAAGCGGGTAACTGCCCATCGCCGCCGCCGTCGCCACCACCTTTGCCGCCGCCTTCCCCAGATTTGACGTGGCCAAAGTTTTTGGCCACGCCGAAAGCGACGAACATACTCGGGTCGACTTTTGAAATTGAATTCTCGTTGGATTCTTATGTTGACGTTTATTGGCTCATCATTGAAGGTAAGACGAGTACGGTCAAGCAAAATAGCTTGACCCCCGCCATGGTTATTAACTATGACCCTACGAGTGACGAAAATTTCTCCGACGTGACCATCGCCGCCGCCGGCATTGTGCACGACGTGAAAGCAGAGACGATATACACCATCAAAAGTAGCAATGCTACGACGACATATTCCAATAAAATGACCGCGGGGTCATCCGGTTTTACTGTTCAACCGAGCACGGAATATGCTATAATTCTCGTCGCCAAAGAGTTGAGCTCGGGAAATACACACACGGAGTTTCAGCGATACGCCTCTCTCAATGGATTCATCGCAGACGATTCAAAAGCGAAAATATTTGATCTGAGAACGTTGGGATTTTCGATAAAAGATGGGACAACTACGTTTACTTTGAGTGAAGAAAAGACAACCTCGTCGAATTATGTCATACAAGTCACCAAAGATACCGACGTAGACTATACTCTCGATACCGGAGTAGATTGTGTGAGTATTCTCGTCTCTGCAAGTAAAGCTGGACAGTTGACTTTGAGTACAAGCGCAGACGGTACTTACCAACAGAATGAGGTTCTTATTCCTGCTCAGTGTGGTGAATCCATTGCTATGAACGTATTTTTCAAACCGATCTCAAATGACATACTCGATGGAGATCGAACTTTTACTCTTACGCACAAAGCTGAAACGGCGACGGGGCGATTTGCAAGCTTTGAAGGTCAAACGCTTAAATCTTCCGTATCTGTAACTCTCACGGATAACGACAAGGGAAAATTGGAGCTCGTGGCCGCATCTACTGAATTTGATGAAGGTTCCTCGCTACCGTTGACGCTTGCCCTATCTGCGGCGCCACCTTCTCGAGACAAAGTTACCGTGACTCTTGCGAAAGGGTCACAAGACGAAGGCGTCGCCGTGTCTCCTACGAACGTAGTGTTTTGCTGTCTTGCATCATCACCCTTGATATATTGCCCTAACACTCTCCAGAAAAGCTGTTGCATATGTGAGAAGGTTGTCGAAACTGAAGCAGATGTGACCGGATATTTATGGAGCTACAAAGTTCCAATTACATACTCGGCGACGCGCGACGACGGTGAAGCTGCAGAGGACAAAATTGTCTCGTTGACGGCGACTGCGGCGTCCGCTTTGACGGCCTATAAGGGAGTGACGAAAGCAGTTGAGGGTATCACAGTTAAAGACATTGATTTCGCTGGCGCGCAAATGAGCCCTGCTGAACTGCAACTCGCCGAAGGAGGTACAGCAAAAGTCACGATTGCATTGACGAGTAAACCAAACGCGGCAGTCACGTTAAAATTAGAGGACAGCGTGACGACAGATTCGTCAATTCTCTCCTTTTCGCCTTCCACGGTTACGTTCACAACGTCCGCTACAGACTGGAGCACCCCAAAAGAAGTTATTGTCACCTACCCTCAAGATTACAAGGTTAAAGCGATTACCAGGTACATCAACGCCAAGTTATCGGGCACCACTGCGGATACCACTGGATACGGTACGACGGACGGCGTCGCATTTCTAAGGGAAAAACTTGTCACCGTTTCTATCACAGATGTCGACAAAGCCGCGTTCGTTCTCACGCCGACCACGGGAACGATCAGCGAAGATGGTGGCGTTTTCTCATACGCAGTCAAGCTCGCGACGATTCCAGATGGTGATGTTACAGTGTCGCCGCAACCGAGAGGGAACCTTGTTATCACCCCTGCTTCGATAACGTTGACTCCGACAACTGCGCGTACAAACGCTGTTACCTTTCAAATCGAGTCGAGTCAGAGAGACTACATTGATACAGACGGAGTCTTATCGTACGTCATACAGCATCTCACTACTAGCGATGATGAGGCGTATGAGGTCACGGACTTACTCGGTGAAACTCCTGACGTTACGGTGACTGTAACTGACGCAGATACCGCCGGTTTTACTTTTTCCAAAGCCATAGCAGGTACCACAAATCTTGCTCAAGATACGATAAAAGAAAGCGCAGAGGCGACCTCGTACGACTATTATCTGAGATTGCACACGAAGCCGAAAGAGGCGGTCACGTTCACCCTTACCGAGGATTGCACTGCAGAAGACATTATCTATAACGAAAAAACCTACAGCAACTGCGGAATTTTCTCGATAAAACTCAACGACGTGGAAACGACCGAGCACACGTTTGCGGCTTTGACTGACCACGTCACCGAGGAAGTTGCGTTAAAAGTCACCTTGACCATAGCCGCGGATGCGCACGAGACGGGCTTTCATCCTCCCGCGCGTAGTTCGAATTTGAAAATATCCGTCGCGTCGGGCGATGCGATGTATGTTCCATTGGCTCCTCATACGCTAGCGTTGACGATCAAGGACACGAAATACGTAGATAACTTTAATGCAACGATCGACACTACCGCCGCAGCGGATACTCCGACCGAAATCAAGACCGACTCAGGCGTAGAGGTGAAAATTCCAGCCAACGCGATACCTCCAGCTATTTTGGATTTGCCAAACGTCAAAATTGATATCAGCACTGCCGTAATCGACGCTGCAGCTGGATCTGCTGTTAGAGCTATCGAAGACACGACAAAGTATGAAACAAAAACGTCAATTATTGAATATAAGATGACATCAGACGATGCCGAAATCTCTGTGTCGTTTACGTCCACGGTTGAAATAACAATTCCACTCGATTCTTCCGATTGTTTGTCGGAAGGAGCGTATTGTCAGTGCATGCGCGCTGACTCTAGCGCGGCAACTTCTGAGTGGGAAATATTGGATGGGATCAGTACAACGCGAGTGGATGGAACCGACGAAGTGACCGCTTCGTGTTACACCACGTCGTTTTCATTATACACCGTTGCAGATGTCAAACCAACCATTACCATCGGAGAGTACGGAAGTACGAACGCGATTACGTTTTCGGAGGAAAATTCCAAGGATACGTTGACTCCGGTAACGATTGCGAACGCACTCACGGTCATCGGATCAGGGACAACGTTGTATTCTATCTCAGCCAAGATTGCGACGAATTATTTCAGTCGGCAAGATTATTTAACAATAAAATGTACTCAAGTGGATGGCGTGACAGACAATTGGGCGCCGGCTTACTCTGCGGTGACTTCAGAGACGTCATCGCGAACGTGCGCGTCTGGCGTATACATCGGTAACACGAGAAGCGCTAATCTCAAAGCGACATTTGATATATCGACCGGGGTATTAACAATATCTGGCATTTCTACGGCGACAACCATATCGAAAGCCGAAGCGCAAGAGATGTTCCGGATCATCCAGTACGTAAACTCAGAAAAGGATCCGTGGTACGGAACGCAGTACGTGAGGGAGGTTACCTTCACGGTTTCAGAACAGTATACCGGATACACGACGACGAATGTTGCTGGGTCAGATAGACACGCGATTACCGTCGAGGGTTACAACAACGCGCCTCAGCTGACTACGAGTACTTCTGAGAATATTTACGTTGAACGAGCGAATGCTAAAAACGTCGCGCAATTGCTGACCATCGTGGATGATGATTCGACGCAAATCAGTAGCGCCACAGTTACAATTTCTCCTGCAAACATCGACGGCGATGAGTTGAGTTATTCAGGCGCAACTCTCAGTACAACCATCCAAGGTTCGGTTCAGGCTGGATCAATCACATTTTCCGGAATTGATACGATTGCGAATTATCAACAAGCTCTCCGAGCGGTAACTTTCAAAAGTACGAGTTATAATCCGACGGTCCTGAGCAGAACGTTTACTTTTGAGGTTACGGACGTCCCGGGAGTCGGTCTCCTTGCGGCAACGGCATCGACGACTCGAAGTTTGACGATTCAAGTCGTCAACGATCCCCCAGAGATTCTTGGTTTGTCACTCAACGCGGCGCAAGTTCAAAAAATCCTTTTGGACGAGGATGGTGCTGAAGCGGGTGGCTATCAAGTCCGAGTCGACGACAAAGATAGCAACGCCGAAACCGACATCACGTATGAAATAAGTTGCGTGGCGAACAAGGGTACCGTAGCGTTGAACGCATCAACTGGGGCCGTATCGTATACACCGAATGCAAACGCCAACGGTGATGATTCCTTTTTTGCCATTGCCAAAGACAACACCGGTCAATCATCCGTGCCTTTCCAATTTAGCGTCTACATAAATCCCGTCGCGGACGATCCCGTCGCAGCTGACAAATCGTATAATTTCAGAGTCGAGTGGGATCCAAAGGAGTTTGATTTCCCAGTCACTCATCCTGACGCGAGTACGGATGAAGAATTCGCGGATATCATCAGTTTCATACGTCTCGATGGGGGCGCGCCGGTTGGTACCTTGACGTTTACGGATGAATCCGTGAGCGAACTCGGCGTGAAACAAGGTAAATCGCCGTTCACGTACAGCATCGCTCAGACAGATTACGACGAAAGGGTCCTAAACGCTGACGGTACCAGGGAAGAATCATTTACCGACACGTTCAACTACATCGTGGTCGATACGAATCAGCGAACGGCGAAAGGGACCATAAGTATAGTCGTAAAATCTGACGCGGACGAGGCGTCGACGCCTCCGGTGGTGTCGACTACTTCCACAAATTTTGATCTCGCCTATAACGTTGAGGAAAACGTCGCGTATCCCGGGGTATTTTACGCGGTGGATTCTCAAACGTTAACGGAGGATCTAGATTTCGCGGCTGCACCTTCACCATCGTTCGGAAGCGTAGAGTTTTCTTCGGTTGGTTGTGGCGAGCTCACGTCGCCCCTGAAAACCGCCGGCGTTTCCGTCACGTGTCCGTGTAACCAAAACGATGAGTGCGGTAAGTTCATCTATACGCCAGAGTCACTGTATTACGGCTACGATTCTTTCGAATTGACCGCCACGGATACGAATGGTGATGTTTCCCAATCCTTGAAAATATATGTATACATTGATCCGGTGAACAACCGACCAACCCTCGCGTGCGAAGCGCCGCGCACGATGGCAAATCTTGCACTTTCCGGAAGTTCTGATGTTGTTGTTCAGTTATCTGCGTTTGCATCGAACCATCCGCTGTGTAAAGATGAGATTGTTGTTGGAGATGTTGCGATAGAATCGCTCGAAGATATTCGAGTTCGGACGCGCGCGGTGTTGACGGACGAGGATGGGGTGTTTGTACCGGCGTCGTTGTCTCCTTCGTCGGGTCTCTTTAAAGAGCTCTTGACGCTTTCAAACAATCTCGAGACTCGGGCTACCGGTGAAATTCCTTTGATGTTCGCTACCAAGCTCACGCACGATTGGTACATTCCGATGGGCGGTGACACGGCGCGGGCAAGCATGGAAATCTGTGCCGGACTGGGGAACGACGCGGCATCCTGCGTCTCCAGCGCCGGATGCCAGCTGCTTTCGGGCGTTTGCGTCTCTGCTTCTTGGGGTTCTCCTGATCACGTCGTTGAATTTGCAATCGCGCTCGTATCCTATGATATGGACGAAGAGCGTGGTCTCAACAAGCAAGTATCGGGGTCGCCCGCGATGAGTGCAAAGTCGGACGGATTCTTGAGCAATCCGGTGCTTTTAGCGCCTCTGATAGACGGCGAGATTGATAAAGACGTGCAAATTTTCATCGCGAACGCGGACGGCACGAAAAATGGTGACAGGTTAACGTGGTCTAGCGCCGTTGAAGAAAAGACCATAACCGGTGGTGTTATAATCGTTCAAATGCCGAGTAAGCGACGAGGTACCTCTACGATTCGGTGGAGAGCAACGGACGCGCTGGGTTTGAAGAGACCGGCAGCGCCTGAGTACGCCTCTGTAAATCTCATCACGCGGTGCGCGCCTGGTTACAGATACATGGATTGGTGGTGGGATACTTCACGATGCTTTGCTTGTCCTCCTGGATGGTACAATCAAGTGGGCCAATTCGATCAGACGTCGTGTAAAGAGTGTTCTCCGGGTGAAATCACCGCGAACGCCGGCGAAACGGAATGCGCGAAGTGTCCGGCTGGATCTTTTCAGCCCGGATACGGAGAGTCTGCGTGTCTCACGTGTTACGACGGGGCAGGTTTAGAAATTGAAACCGAACAAATCGGTTCATCGCGTTTGCAACAATGCGTCTGCCCGGCTGGATACTGGACGGACTACGCGGAGACGAGCTCGTCAGAGTTGTGGTCGCTATACAAGGCGAACGATCAGACGAAGTCCTATTTCACCACGGAAACCTCCGGAACTTCCGATTCGTATGAGGCTGGTTCCATCCACATCGATATCTTGAGTCACACCGAGTTCACCGACGTTGGGAACGATGCCATTGTTCCACAAGACGCCGACGGTAACTACGTCAGCCTCAAGGATCCGAACGGTGACGACATGAAATGCGTCGGCCACGTCAAACAACAGTGCGCGGCGCTCATAGCCGTGGGACTTTCGGAAAATTCGCTCGGTGACGGTGTCTGCAACCCCGCGTTGAACGTACCAGAGTGTGGATGGGATTGTGGCGATTGCTGTCGACAGTCGTGTCTACCAACGACCGTGCGAAGTAACCTCCCCGGTTGGTCTTCAATCACAGAGTGTAGCGACGGCGGCAATTCGTGCGTCGATCCGCGCTTCGCCGCGGCGGAAGCCTCGGTGTATAAAGCGAACACGGAGGCGCCATTCTGTAGAGTCTGCACTGCTGGTGCGTCGTGCAACGACTTAGATCAGCAGTTTCCTTTACCGCTCGCGGGCTGGTGGGTCGATCCGAACGATGGGTCTCGAATTTTACAGTGCCCAGAACCAGCGGCGCTGGAAGCCTGCCCGGCGTTGACGAGCGTTGACGACGTTAGAAACGGGGTGTGCGGTATTTCGAAAGAGAAACAACTGTACATGGGCGAGGCGTGTTCTGAATGTTCCGACGGTAAATCCACGCCTCACTTCACGCGCGTGAACGCGTTCCGTACCAATGGAAGGTGCAAGAAGTGCCCGAATGTTCCGTGGTTACCGTATGTCTTTGGCGGTCTCCTCCTGTTTGTCGCGCTCCCACTCTTGAACCTTTTGTCAAAGATGCAAGATGGCTTTGGTGCGGTGAATATCATCGTAGGTTTCACTCAGGTCGTATCCGTGTTTCGAAAGCTCGAGTTGGCGTGGCCTTCAGAAATTTTGGCTCTTTTTGATCTCATGAGCGTCGTAAATTTGAACCTGGAGTTGTTTTCCATCGACTGTTTCGTCGTTTCGTGGAATTGGACGAGGAAATTTTTCTTGGTAAACCTTGGGCCAATCGTTCTTGGCTTTATGTTTCTCGCGGCGACGCTCATCGTCACGTTACACAACAAAATCTTTCTGCCGTACGTGTATGCGCCAATCGGTCGATGCTTTGGAATAGTGCTCGAAGAGGACCAGGATCCCGCGCTCGGAAATCCGAGTAACGACGACAAGGAGAAGAAGAAAACGACAACCGCCGAAGACGAAGGCGACGACGAAGATGATGATGACGATGGAGAAGATGAGGATGGCGAAGGACATCGACGACGTCGACGCAAAAGAATTGGCATGAAGAAGCGTTTTTTGACGGTAAAACCCCCGGACCAAACGGAAGTGTTCGCTCGAGCGATGCACAGCGCGTTCCTTCTTTTTATGAGTTGGTCGTACATGCAGCTGGTGAACATCAACGTCGAGTACTTCGAATGTGTGAAAGGCGGGGACGGTCGCTCATCGCTCGATGCTGATCCAGCCGTACAGTGCTACGTTGGCGTGCACGAACAAATATTTCCTCTCGTCATTCTGTTTCACATCATGTACACCCTCGGCATTCCTTTTTACCTCTGCGTGCTCCTCTTTACGCATCGACGTTTGCTGCGTAAACGAGACGTCATTGATGTCCAAACTCGACCGTTATCGGTTGCGGCTGGTCAGTTATTAGAGGCTGAGCAACGCTTTGGTTTTGTATTCAGAAGATACGAGTCGTCTTATTCGTGGTGGGAGTTGGTATACATCTTCAGGAAGTTTGCCTTGGTCGTCACGCCGGCATTTTTCAGAAACGTGCTCGATCAGTGTCTCATGACTATGCTCGTGCTCGTTCCCGGGATGCTCGGTGTTGTGCGTCTGCGACCTTACGATAAGTCCATGCTAGACATCATGGAATGGATAGCGAGCACGGCGGCCTTCTTCATCTTATTCGCTGGTTTTCTGTTTTTTGGATTTGGGGAGGAACTGTCGAACAGCTCTTTGGACGCTTTGACGTGGATCACGGTGGTGTTGCTCTCGATCACCTACGTGACCCTCGTTTTCTTCGTCATCTTTGATATTTTCCCTCACTTGAACTTGGTCACGCTCAAAATGAGAAACCGCATCCGGAAGGTATTTGGATACCCTCCAATTGACAAAATGTCCCAGAAAGAGGTGAACATGAATCGCTCGATGCGTCGAGAACGCGCGAACATTCTGCGTCGACTGAAGGGCAACGCCGCACTCATCTTGGGTAAAAATACAGCGGTAACGTTCATGAAAGAGTGCAAGAGACTCCCTCTCGATCACAAGTACGTCGTTGACCCGAAACTCAAACAGAAAGCGTTGCCGACGCTGCTGGAGGTGTTACAAGCGCTCGAAGAGTGCACCGTCGGATTCCGCTTGGCTTCGGATCGCGAAATTTCGGAAGTCCTCGGCACTGAGTCTGAAGAATTCGACTACTCTCAAAAACTCGTCGGGACGTTTTTTGGAGAGATTCGCGACATTATCAACGCGTGGAGACTCGACATTATACGCTTAAAACAAAAGCTCAAGAAGTCAACCACGGGCGACGAAGACAAGGAGTACGTTCTCCAAATACGTCGCCGCGTCATCTCGGATCGCCTCAAAAAAGGTTCATTAGCTCCTCCCGCGATTGGAGAAGGATGCCTAGAGCACTACAACGAACGCTTTCTTTACGATCAATTCGTACTGCGTTGCGAACGCGACTTGTTCCTCGAGATGGTCATCCTCTTTGAGTTCCTTCGACTCAAGGAAGCCGCCGCGCAAGATCCATTCTTCGAAACGGTCATGGGAAGAAACATGCTCCTCAACACGTCTCCTCTCCTCCTCTTCTCGCGAGAAGGTGCAGCCGCGAACCCGTCGGATGAAAACTCGGCTAAAATGCTCGCGCGCGGCGTTTTGTACTACGACCAGCTTAAATTCGCCTTCCGACAACGCGTCGGCGAAGGCGTCTTGGATCTCAAGACGGCGTCCAAGTCGCCGCTCTCGCACTTGAGTAACTTGATGATAGTATAATAGTTTTCCATGTACCGTATCGTCGGTCTCGGTCTCACGTTTTAATTTTAATTAAACAAGTAATGCACATACGCAGTATTACGTTCGTCCGCTTTCTCTTTTTTGGTCGGTGTTTTTGGTTCTTTTCTCGTTTTCTTCCTTTTTGAACTTCCTCTCTCTCGCGCTACAAAAAAAAAACGCGCGTTCGATCTCTCTCTCTCTCTCTCTCCCACTCTCGCGCGTTTTTTTTGTAACCATGACGACGTTCTTCCCGCGCTTCTTTCTCTGCCTCCTCTCGCTCTCGCTCTCGCTCGCGTCTTTATCCTCCTCCGCTTCG
>Ga0255753_1002062_pt1 | contig 22725 bp, 16 predicted proteins | sample 041ome_10_FD_179953 | JGI IMG/M metagenome (GOLD analysis project Ga0255753, IMG submission 179953) | Coastal salt marsh microbial communities from the Groves Creek Marsh, Skidaway Island, Georgia - 041412US metaG (version 2) | ecosystem: Environmental > Aquatic > Marine > Intertidal zone > Salt... | reverse complement strand
GAAGTCCGACTCGTACATCGAGAAGCGACCGTAGTTGTCTTCGTCGTTGAAGTCCACCATGTCGATCTTGATGTCGCCCATGTTCGTGATGGTGATTTCTTCCACCGTGGATTCCATGGAACCGGGTTGCAGCGGTCCAACCGGTGCGAGGATGAACGGGTCGTCCTCGGTACCCGAACCGGCCACGAAATTCGGTTCCGCCGTGGTGTTCTCGGGTTCGGGGCCGTCGGCCAGCATCACCAAGAAGCGGTCTCGTCCAAGCAACAACGGGATGATGAGCAACAGCAAGAGGAGGAGCAGGCACGGGAAGCACCAGATCCATCCAAAGCCGTCATCGTCGTCGCCCGAGTTCAAATCCAAACAAACGGTCATCCACTGGTCACGACCCGATTCCGCATCCAACGGGTTTGAACCGCAGGTGGTTTCCTCAGCGTCGGAAAGACCGTCGTTGTCGTCGTCAAGGTCGGCGGTCAAGTTGCCGAGGTAGCCCTCGGGCAGTTCATCGGGCAGGCTGTCGTTGTCCGAATCGTTGAACACGGTCAAGGAGAGCGAGAAGGATTCGCTGTAGAAGGAGTTGTTCGCCCACACGATGAGGTTGAGCGTCTCGGTTGCGTTGGTTGGCGTTCCTCGAATGCTCCCGTCCATGCTCGCATCCCGAGCCGGACTCCAGCCAAAGGTCAACCCTTCGGGCAACTCGCCTTCAAGTTCCCAGGTCACGACTTCGCCGCTGCCGTTCACGAACGGCAAGAGCGGTTCCATGGTCTGGTTCACGAACAGGTCAACGTACTGCGTCGGGTATTCAAGCGTGAACGGCAGGTCAAGCACGTCGTCCAACGCATCGCAGATGCCGTCACCGTCGGTGTCAGCGGGCACGGACAAGGCGACCTTGGGGTAGGTGCCGCACAGCAATTCCATGGCGTCAGGCCAGGTGTCGCCATCATCATCCAAGTCCTCGACCAGCGGTGGTTCGCTGGTGGAGGTGCCGAGCAATTCGTCGGGCTTGCCGTCGCCGTCGGTGTCAAGCGCCCCCGCTGGGTCCAGCGGGAAGGCGTCGGGGCCGGCGAGGCATCCGCCGTTGGCAGGCACGGACGGTCCGTCGCACACCCCGTCGCCGTCGGTGTCGGGGTTGTTGCTGTCGGTACCGCCGAGCGATTCACCGATTTCGGCTTCGTTTTCGATGCCGTCACCGTCACGGTCCGGGTCTTCGCTGTCGCAGATGGCGTCGCCGTCCATGTCGTTGGGAATGCTGCTGGCGTTCTTGCTGTCGGAGTTGCAGGCGAGTTCCGAGAGGTCGCTGAAGCCATCGTTGTCGTCGTCCTCGTCTTCAAGGAGTTCACCTTCGTAGCCGGGCGGTAGTTCGTCGGGTAGGCCGTCGCCGTCGGTGTCCACCGGGGCGTTGGGGTCCAACGGGTAGGGGTCAGGACCCGCCGAGCAGACATTGGCCACGCTAAGGTTGCCGTCGCAGAAGCCATCGCCGTCGGTGTCGGGATTGTACGGGTCGGTGCCGATGATGCTCTCGTTGGTGTCCAAAAGACCGTCGTTGTCGTCGTCTTCGTCCTCGATGAGGGTGTAGGGCTCAACCCCCGTATCGGGGTAGTCGTCGGGCAATTCGTCGGGCATGCCGTCCATGTCAAAGTCGCCCAGCACCGTCAGATTGAACGAGTACGAGGTGGACATGGTGCTGCTGTTGCTGTACACGGTGAAGTTCGTGGATTCCATCGTTTCGGTTGGTGTGCCGCTGATGATGCCCGTCAACGGGTCCATCGTCAGGCCGGCTGGCAGGTCGGGAACGATCTCAAACGTACCGCCCGGAACGCGGTCAGCAGGGCTCAACGACGCCATCAGCGTGTTGTTGAGCGCATAGATGTCGCCCACGGCGGCTTCGCCGAGCGGTGAAATGTCTGGACCGGCCACGCAGATGGGCGGCACGGCGTTGGGGCCGTCGCAAATACCGTCGTTATCGGTGTCAGGGTCGAGCGGGTCGGTGCCCGTATCGGTGCTGCCGTTGTAGATGCCCGTGTCCGTTTCGTTCACGTCTTCCAATCCGTCACCGTCGTCGTCCATGTCCTCCACCAGCGGTGGTTGGCTCGTGGAATTGCCGTCAATGGTATCGGGCATGCCGTCGCCATCGGTGTCGGTGTCGGCCGACGGGTCAAGCGGGAAGGCGTCCGGTCCGGCCTCGCACACGCCGGGTACAGCGAGCGGTCCGTCGCACATGCCGTCGCCGTCCGTATCGGGGTTCAACGGGCTGGTGCCCGTGTCGCTTTCGTTGAGGTAGGTGCCGGTGTCCGTTTCGTTGAGGTCGTTCAAGCCGTCGTTATCGTCATCTTCGTCTTCCACGAGACCGGGAGCCACGGGGTTGCCGCTGTCGTAATCGTCGGGCAAGGTGTTGGGCAGGCCATCACCGTCGGTGTCCTCGAGGATTTCAATGCTGAAGTTCCACATGATGGAGGTGCCGTCGGTGTGGTTCAACCACATGGAGTAGGTCGTGTTGGTTTGCACCTGCGTGGGCGTGCCGGTGATTTCGCCGGTGTCGGCATCCAGCAATAAGGCGGATGGCAGGCTGGGGTCCACTTCGTAGACGCCACCAGCGTAGGTGGCGTAGGGAGAGACGGTGTTGATGGCGGTGTTGTTTACGCCGACGACCACCGGAATGAGGTTCACTTCCGTATCGGGGCCGACCGTGCAGACGCCAGGGAAGGCGACGGGGCCGTCGCACACGCCGTCACCGTCGGTGTCAGGATTCAGCGGGTTCGTGCCGGTGTCCGAACCGTCAACGTAGGTGCCGGTGCCGGTTTCCACGCTATCGTCCAGGCCGTCGGCGTCGTCGTCAGCGTCGGCCATAAGATCGGGGTTTGGTCCTTCGGCTGCGTCGTAATCGCCTGGCAAGTCGTTGGCAAGACCATCGCCGTCGTAGTCGGCAAGGCTTCGCAGGTTGAACGAGAAGGTTTCAGTGGCACTGCCGTTGTGCGTGGCCGTCACCGTATAGGTGGTGTTGGCGAGCGTTCCATTCATCGTTCCTGTGATTTCGCCGGTGCTTCCGTTGATGGAGAGGTTGCCCGGCAGGGCAGGCGAGACCGTCCAAGCGGTGGTGCCGTTCCAGAACGGAGGATGGAAGCCAATTGGATCAATCGCTTGGTTCTCAACGACCGTGTGCGCGTTGTCCGTATCCACGCTCAAGTACAACTCGTGCGTGGTCGAATAACCGCTCTGATTGGCGTAAATCGTGTAGGTTTGATTGGTCGCATAGACCGAAGGTGTGCCACTGATCGTACCGCCTGAGATGCTCATGCCGGCTGGCAAAGCAGGGTGTGTTTCCCAGGTCACCGATACCGTGGTCGTGTCAACGCTCGGATTTCCAATGGGAATCGTGCTGTTGTAATATGAGTGTGAAAGACCGTTGCCCAACGCACCTGCAGATCCTCTTCCTTGACAAGTCATTGTTCCAGATGCGTACACGATGCATGTGTTACCCATTCCTGTACTCACAGCAATGGCGTCCTCCGAAGCCCATGGGTTATTGACAATTGGAGTCCCATTCCCAAGTGTTGAGGCTGTTCGTAGGCCGAACCAGGCATATGCGTAGTCATTATTTGACCCCCAGCATTTCACGGAGCCGTTGTCGAGAACAGCGCAAGCGTGCCCATAATGGGAACTTCCGCTCGCATAGGGTGAAGTATCAATGGCGAGGGCTGAACGCCCTGTTCCAAGGTCGACAAAATGAGGGGTAGTTTTTCTGTTATGGTCTTGATGACCCTGACCCAATTGGCCTCTCCCGCCCATACCCCAGCAATACACAGAACCGTTGCCAAGAATGGCACAGGTAGTTCCATCTCCAGTCGAAATGGTTTGCGTCGTGCTGCCTGTGGGCATATTCACATACACGGGTACGCTGCTCGTGCTGAGACTTCCATCACCAAGTTCACCTTGGCCTCCAGCCCCCCAACACATTGCGGAGCCGTTGTCAAGAACAGCACAGCCATGACGGTATCCCATGGAAACCGAAACAGCAGTTCGTCCGGTGGGGAGTTGAACGTAAGTGTCACCTACATCGACTGACGAGGCAGGGAAGTTGGTGCTGGAGCCATCACCATTTGTCCCGCCGTAACCACTTCCTATGCACGAGATTGAGCCGTTGTCTAGCAGCACACAAGTATTTTGTTCAGCGACAGACACTCCAACCGCCGTTCGTCCTGGGGGTAAATCGATGTACTTCGGTGTCGTTGACATGGAAGAACCATGTACGTCTCCCCAACAATACAGCGAACCGTTTGTTAGAAGGGCGCATGTCGTATCTTCCCCGTTTGAAACAGTTGAAACGGCAACATCAAATCCAAAATCAACCCATGTAGGTATCGTGACTGAGGAAGTGTTTCCTACACCGGCCTCGCCGTTGCTATTCTGGCCGAAACACATCAAGGATTGGTTCTGCAAAATGATACAGCTGGTAGCCCTTCCAGTTGAGATTTGCTGATTGCCAAACACCGTCGAGGCGGCATTCGCGTTGGTTGATGAGGTGTAGTTGAGGGTGATCGGCGTCATCGCTTCACCCAAGTTGAGCGCCGCACCTTCCACCGCTGAGGTGATGGTGCCGAACGTCGAGGTAGACAACCACACGCTGCCCTGGTAGGTCACGTTGCTGATGTTGCCGGTGACCGTGTAGGTCGTGTTGCTCGTCTCAGCCGTTGGTGTACCGCTGATGGTGCACGTGCTGCTGTCGATGGACAGGCCGGCTGGAAGTGCAGGTGAAACGCTGCAGGTTGCACCGGTGACGTTGGTCATGCCGCTGCCTGAATTGAAACTCAGGCTGAATGTTCGCGAATAGGAAGTCGTGGAGGAGTTGGCATACACCGTGTATTGGCCTGTGCCTTGGGAGCCAGAAGGTGTTCCAGTGATTGTCCCTGTGAATGAATCCAGCGACAATCCACTAGGAAGAGCGGGCGAAATATCCCACGTGATTTCACCAACATCCATCAGCGTGGTGAAATCCGATGCGGAGAGGACTGCATCGTAGAGATACAAGTCATCCAGAATGCCTTCGAAACTGATGATGCTACCGGACGGACCCATGAGGTCAAACGAAGAACTGGTACTTGAAGTAAATGAATTACCTGATGATGTTCGCGTGACATCAGACGTTCCATTCACGTAGAAATTCACCACGTAACTGCTGCTGTATGTTGCGGATACGCCAATGTGATACCACACATCATTCTCGAGTTGTATGCTCGAATAATGGTCATTCCACGCTCCGTTAGTGTGCTGACGATTTCTGAAGTTGAGCGACCCGTCTGCGTTCATTCTGAAGTGGTATTGAGGGTGGTTGTCAATGATGGACTGTTCTGTTCCGACATTGGTTGGTTTGATCCAAAGTGAGAGCGAAATGCGGTTTTGATTGATGGCCAGTTTACTCCGGTTCTGTTCGTAATGGACCTCCTCATCCAAGGCGTGCATTTCTCGGCCGTGTCGGTCGTAGGTGAGGTTCGAAGCAGGCACGGTTGAGTTTTCCAAAGGCGTGGACGATGTGTCGTTGAGCGAATGGTCGAACGGGAACGTCGCCGTTTCACTGGAACTCAGACTACTTGGCAGGGAGAAATTGTCCCATTCAAGAGAGAATTCAATCGGTGTGATGGCTGACCCACTGGTCGTTTGAGTGGCTGAACCCGATGTAGTTCTCAGTCCGATGTTGTTAACGAAACTCGATTGATTTGAACCGCTTGCCGCACTGGCGTTGTACTGGAAGGTGATGTTGGTCATGGCCTCATCAAGGATGAGATCTGCACCTTCGACGCTCGGCGTGAGGGTATTGGATGAACCCGAGCCGCCGCCTGAGCCGCTGCTCGCTGTTGTCGTGTTATCCCATGTATTGCTGCCAGAAACAGCTACCGGTGAACCCTGATTGGAGTTGCTTCCACCATCGCCCAACTGCCCATAATCGTCTAACCCCCAACACTTCGCCTCCCCGTTGTCAAGGATGGCGCAAGTGTGTTGAATTCCAGCAGACACCGCAACGGCCGTGCGGCCCGTACCGAGGTCAATCGCGGTGGATGAAGGTGCGTTGGTGTTCGTGTTGGTTCCTCCGTCGCCCAACTGTCCGTTAGAGTCAGACCCCCAGCATTTCAGGTCGCCGTTGTCAAGGATGGCACAGGTGTGGTAAGACATTCCAGCAGACACCGCAACGGCCGTTCGGCCACTGCCGAGGTTGATGGCGGTGGATGAAGGTGCGTTGAGGTTCGTGTTGCTTCCACCATCGCCCAACTGTCCGTTAGAGTCCCACCCCCAGCATTTCAGGTCGCCGTTGTCAAGGATGGCACAGGTGTGGTAAGTTCCAGTAGCCACCGCAACGGCCGTTCGGCCACTGCCGAGGCTGATGGCGGTGGATGAAGGTGCGTTGGTGTTCGTGTTGCTTCCTCCATCGCCCAACTGTCCGTAATTGTCCCGCCCCCAGCACTTCAGGTCGCCGTTGTCAAGAATGGCGCAGGTGTGCCCAATTCCAGCAGACACCGCAACGGCCGTGCGGCCCGTGCCGAGGTTGATGGCGGTGGATGAAGGTCCGCTGGTGTTCGTGTTGGTGCTTCCACCATCGCCCAACTGTCCGAAGCCGTCCGATCCCCAACATTTCAGGTCGCCGTTGTCAAGGATGGCGCAGGTGTGGGACATTCCAGCAGACACCGCAACGGCCGTTCGGCCCGTGCCGAGGTTGATGGCGGTGGATGAAGGTCCGCTGGTGTTCGTGTTGGTTCCACCGTCGCCCAACTGTCCATAATCGTCAGACCCCCAGCACTTCAGGTCGCCGTTGTCAAGGATGGCACAGGCGTGGTGAGCTCCAGCAGACACCGCAACGGCCGTTCGGCCACTGCCGAGGTTGATAACGGTGGATGAAGGTGCGTTGGTGTCCGTGTTGGTGCTTCCACCATCGCCCAACTGTCCGTAATTGTCCCTTCCCCAACACTTCGCCTCACCGTTGTCAAGGATGGCACAGGTGTGCTTATATCCAGCAGACACCTTGTTGTTTGCATAAACAGAGGACGAACCAGCCCCTCCCGTTTCGAGAACGTCGGTGGTTTCGTCGAGCGATTCTTCATCGCCCGACCAGGTGTTCATGAGGTCGAGGTAACCCACTTGGGTCATCAGCACCATCAGGATGGACAGAATGAGGGGGGTTCGAACTTCGGCAAAGCGTCCGCTGGCCATGGTGTCCGTTGTGTTTGAAGACAAATAGAGGAGAGCCCTATCATGATTGGTAGGCGTTGATTTCTCCACCTTTCACCATCGATGACCACCGTTGAAAACGCCCTGCACGCAAGCGGAGGCGGGGGTTCAGGGCTAGTTGGCGAAGGCGTGAATGATCGTGGATTCAGCCGATTGGAGATGCTCGCTGACCGTGGCTTGTTTGATGTTCAAGGCATCGGCAATCATTCGTTGAGTGCAACCTCGCGGACGGTCGTAATAACCCAGTTCAATCGCTTTGTCCAGGACCGTTCGTTGACGAGCGGGAAGCAATTCAATAAATTCGGGATTGTAGACCGATTGCGCTCCCAGTTTCATGCTGAAGCCTCGACCCAACAAGGCGGGAAGGCGGTTGCGAATGTTCACCAAAGCATCCTTCGTGCCCCGAATCGTGAACGTGAACCCTTCGTTGTTGAGCACGGTTGGCGAAACCCACCAAGCGTGTTCAAACGATTGGAACAACTTCGGAAGCGGTCCGGAAAGCAGGACTTCCGCTAAGGCCACCGTTCCGTCATCCTCGAGAATCCGAACCACCTCCATGGTCTCGTAGGGGTTCTGAAGCGAGTTCGGTTCCGTGTATTCAATGCGCACCATGCAGCGGAACTCTTCGGGAACAGAGGGGAGCATGGTGAGGAGTTCAATGCGACGGAACGCCTCGTAGAGTTGCACGCCGGGCAAATGGTCGCCTTCCTCGGGGGTGAGCGAAACCTGCATGAAGCGAAGGTCCACGGAGGGCATGCTATCATGAACGGTTTGGGTGATATAAAACTGGCGTCACCCAATCATGCCGTTCACCGTCCAAATCAAGCGACGGCATCGTCGCTCGCCGTGAAGGCTCACCCGCGGTTATCGTTCAACTATCGCCGGCCTCAAACATGCTCAAGACGCGGTTGAGTTCGCGCAGCGCATCCTCCAAATCCTTGCGCTCCTTTTGCGGGATTTCGGGGTCCTTGAGGCGCTCGTTGATGGCCTCGATTTCCCACTTGGCCTCGGCGCGCTCTCGCTGGAGGGCCTTGTCTTCTTTGATCATCTGCAAGCGAGCACGGCGAACGTTGGTGGACTTTCGCTGACGGTCGTAGGTCTCGGTGTGGGTGGCACCGATTTCAACAGCGGTGGGGAACGGAATGCCGATGCCTTCCTGGCCAAAGCGCTCGTCGATGGTCTTGAACAACCAATCCTTCGCTACGAACTCGTCAGAGTAGTCTTCAACCCAAGCGTACATTCGGAAAATCTTGGCGTATTCACCCAACTCGTTGAGCAGCACACGGGGTTCGGGTGTGTCGAGAATGTAGGGGCATTCTCGCATCAGTTGGAGGATGGTGTACTTGACGTGGGCGATGTCTTCGTCGTATTCCACGCCGATATCCAACACCAGCGAAATACGGCGGCCTTGACCGTCGCCGCCACCGCGAGCGTGGTTGATGACGGTGGAGTTGACGAGGTTGTTGTTGGGGATGACGACGAGGTTCTCCCCGATGGTGAGGATCTTCGTGGAAAGGATGCCGACGGAAACGACCGACCCGAGGTGGCCGTCCACCTCAATGCGGTCGCCGACTTCGAAGGGCTGGTCGAGGGCGAGCATGAACGAGTTGACGATGTTGCCCAGCGTTTGCTGCATGGCCAGACCGATGATGAGCGAGAAGACCGCAAGTGAGGCGAGTAGGCCGAGCAGTTCGAAGCCCAACTCGTTCAGGGCGAGGTAGAGGCCGCCGAACCAAAGAGCAGCACGGAGCAAGAACACCACGAGGGAGTTGCTTCCCGAGACGGTCACCGTCCCGGCGCCTGAAAACCGGTCGATGATGACGGGGATCATCACCTTGACGGCGACGCTGGCCAGCGAGGTGGTGAGAAGGATGTAAACGGCACTGAACACGGGGTCCAGGGCTTCGTTGAGTTCGTGCTCACGGCCCATCACCCAGAGCATCGTGAGTTGGACGCCGACGAGAAAAATGAAGCTGTACAGCCGCTGGGTCACCGGCCGATAAAGCGCATCATCCCACTTGAACGAGGTTGCCTTGACGAAATCAAGGATGATTTTTTTCATCAAAAATCGGACGGTGAGGAGGGTCAAGAGCGTGAGGCCTGCACCAAGGGACCATTGGGCCCACGTCTCCAGCGCATTGGCTCGGTCGATGATGTCGTCAAGGGTGACCATCCGCATACGCTCCGTGGTGCAAGGGCTGACTTCCCGTTCATAATAGGTTCGTTTTCCGGCTGAATGAAGGTTGGATACCGTGAATGACTTCGAAAACCGAGTATGGAAGGGTTGCTGCTGGACGGCGGTGGAGGATTCGTGATGGACGGCAGTGGAGCAATCGTGCCGGAGGCGATGGAGGATTCGTGCCGGACGGCGGTAGAGAGTAAGGAAAAAAAAGACGAAGAAAACATTCCTTCAAAAGGCAACGAGAAGGGCTGAGACCATGAGCCGTCGCTACGACCGACTCGCGGCATGGCTCTTGCCCCGCAAACGGGGGGCACACGTGGCGGTTTTTCTGCTCACGTTGTTGATGATTCCCGGCGCCATGACGGCTCTGCAACCCATCGACATGGAGTCCTACGAGATGGAATCGCCCGAACTCACCGCACAGACCATGATCAACGAAGAATTTCCGAATTCAGAAATCATCCTCGGTTTCTTGGTCTCCGTACGGGACCCTGTCCATGTCCCCAGCGTAGAGGATTGGGGCCCCGTCCCCCGAATGGCCGACGGTTCGCCGGATTATGCCTCCCTCGTTCAACCGTCGGAGATGCTGCCGGCCGGCGAGGCGTGGAGCGGGATTGATGCTCCCACGGGTGGCATTCTGAACCTCACCGTGTTGCGGGAGCTCGACACCAAACTCAACCTCGTTCTTGAGCACCCGCTGGGGCCCGCCCTCAAGCCGCTGGTCAACGACGTTACCGGCCACCGGTCCAACGGCGCCATCTCCCTGTCCGACCACTTTCGCGGCTTCATGAACAACACCTCCATCCTCACCCAGCCGGGGCTGACCCCGCTTGGCGTGGTGACCGAACCGCCAACGAACTGGTCGAATTGCTTCCCTCTCGCCTGCCTGACCTTTGACGACGCCAACGTCACCCAAGCCCACATCGACATGGCCGCTGCCCGAATGGCCGAGGCGTCGGACAACAATTTCCTGCGCTGGTTGTCGCTTGACCGCGGGTTCAAGGCCGACTTCAACGCCCACCAAGAAGGTCCAATTTACGGGCAACTGCAATCCGACGGAACGTGGGAGGGCGCCATTTGGGGGAACGGACGTTGGACGGCCTCCACGACATGGTTGTTGGTTCAACTCGACAGCACCCAACTCGCCAACATGGGGTGGGAAGTGGTGTGGAAGGACGCGCATCAGGAGAAGAGCGTCCAGTTCACCGACGAAGGGTTCCGAGTCGGCGGTTACCGATTGGCCGACGGTCAACTCGTCCTCCATCCCCCCCGGTACACCGAAGAATCCTGTCTTGAACTGCAAGCCGAGGGTGCAGGCTGCGCCACCGAATGGACCTACATGGACCTCGAAGGCCATCTACGCTCTCACGACCGAACCACCGTGACCCTGCTGCTCGGTCAAGGCGTGAACGTGGAGGTCAACCGAGAACTCCAATCCAGCGCCGGCCTCATCGTCCTGATGGGTCTCGCCATCGTTGCCCTGCTCTTTGTCAGTCTGCGCCGGTGGACCGATGTCGCCATCACGATGGTCGCTTTGGGTGCAGCATTGCTGTGGATGCAAGGCCTCATTGGCCATTTTGCCAACCTCACCGGATGGTTCGGCCTCAGCCTCATCGCCCGTTCGCAATTCTCCAATCTGCTGCCGATTTTGGTGCTCGCCCTCGGTATTGACGACTCGTTGCATGCCCTCCATCGCTACAAGGAAGAACGGGCCAACGGCAAAACATCTGAGGAAGCGGGGAGCATCACGCTCTCCAAGGTCGGACGAGCCATCACGCTCACTTCGCTGACGACCATCGCCGCTTTTGCCGCCAATCTCTTCAGCGACATTGCCGCGTTGCGCTCCTTTGGCATTGAAGCGGCGCTCGGCATTCTCGCTGCCTTCATTCTCACCGGGATTTGGGCGCCTTTGGTCCGCGTGAGCGTGGACGAGTGGTTGGAGGCGCGCGCCGCCAAGCGCCAACAAAAGGAGGTCAAGTCCCTGGTGAATCCCGAATGGTTACGGAAGGTCACGCACGGTTCCGGTCAACGTCGCAATGCCCTGCTCATCGCTGCGATTGCGCTACTCTTGACGGTCCCTGCGGCGTACGGCATGGCCCAACTTGAGGGAGATTTTGCCGTGGAGGATTTCCTCGACGAACGTTCGGATTTCGCCATCGGCGTGGACGAATTGTCCAAACGCTTTGCCGACGAAGGCGAACCTGCAAACCTGTTGATTTTGGGCGACGTGCTGGACCCGCGTGTGTTCGCCGCCATCGACACGTTCCGCCAAGACATGGACGCGTTACCCGAGGGTGTGCCCGACAAGATCACGCGGCAACCGGACGGGACCATCGATATCCTCGCCCTCGACGAGATGGTGTTCGCCGCACAAGGTAGCCTCGTTCTGGACAGCGCGCCCTTCGAAGCCGCGGGATGGGAGCCGGAAACGGACGGTTTCGGCATGAATTGTTCACTTGCTGGAAACGGACCCCTCGTCGACACCACGGACCGAGAATGTTTGGCTTTCTTTTACGGCTTCCTTTCGCTGTACGGCGTACCCGGCGTCGGGCCGATCCCCGACATTCCCGCCAGCATCGTTCAACTCTACATCTTGCCCGTGGTTGAACTCAACCCGAACCAACCCTGGCTCGACATCAACGGCGACGATGCTGCCTACACCATGATGCAAATTCGCTTCGGCATGACCCAACCCGAAGACTTCCCCGGCATGCAGGGCGGCGTCGCGGAAGTTTGGCGGGACTTGGAGGTCTTCACGAACCTCTCCAGCGGAACCTACGAGGCTCCCGGTGAGGATACGGAAGACAAGCCGCTGACATGGGTCATGTTGACGGGTCGACCCATCACCCGGTTTACGGCTTCCACCTCGATGCAAGACGAGATGCAATCCTCGCTCGTTCTCGGCTCGGTGTTTGTTTTGGCGTCGCTTTCAATCGGGTTCCGATCGCCCAAGCAAGCGGTTGTGACCTTCGTTCCGATTTTATTCGTCGTCATCTGGCTCTACGGCCTGATGTTCGTCTCCGGCTCATCGCTCAACATCGTCACCGTTACCATCGCCACCATCTCGTTGGGCGTGGGCATTGATTACTGCATCCATGTGACGGAACGCTATCGGGAAGGGAGAGAAAACGGCGAATCCCATGCCGATGCACTCGCCGCCGTGGGCGGTGCGTGCGGTCTGGCCCTGCTCGGTTCGGCCACCTCCGACATCGCAGGCTTCCTCGTCATCGCGCTCTCACCGATGGGGCTGTTTGCGAACTTTGGCCTCTTCTCGGCGGCAATGATCGCCCTCTCGCTGCTCGCCAGCCTTGTGTTGACCACCGCTGCTCTCGGCCTCATTGCCAAACCCAACGACCCGATGCCTGCCCTCACTCCCACCACCGTCCACACCAAGGCCTCCGTCGATGAAGAGGCGTGAGAAACAGAGACCGACACCAGCGCTGGCATGGGCGTGTGGATGTCCGTTCTGGGGGCGTGCTCGGTGTGTTCGCCGGCGTGTTGGCCTTTCCCGACCCGAAGGGAATGCCGAAGGTGCGGTGACTTCATGAAGGGTTGAGTCTGCGCTCCACATGCCGTCTTTGGGGTTGGCCCCGGGAAGGTGGTGGCAAAATGACAGGGAACGAACCCGATACGGCCGAGGACATCGACGGCGATGATGACGACTGGATGAAGTACGCCAACACCGGGTTCGGAGAGACCGATTATTCGCTTTGGGACGATGTTGCACCCGTTGAGGAAGACCAAGAACACGCATTGGAAGTCGCCATGCAGTTGGGCACCCACGTGGAGGAAATCCCTCGCGCACCCTCCGCAGCCGGTCACAAGTACCTCGTCCGTCAGGGAACCTGCGATGCTTGCTTGGGCCGTGTCGGCGGCAAGCGCATGTACGGTCAAAGCCTCGAGGAGGCGGGCCTCGGCGTTCGCTCCTCGGTGGTGGACCAAGACCCGCACTTGGAGAAGGCTCGTGAAGAGGCCCCGTTATGCCCGTTTTGTGAAAACCTGTTTGAAGAAGTGGACCTGCTCGCTGACCTGATCCACGAGGCGATTGAACCCTACGACCTCAGCCGTTTGCAACTCGGGGCACGCTTTCCAAAAGACCAGATGGAAACCGAAGAAGACTTGCGAAAGCGGTTGGGTGCCGGGGGTTCAGAACCGTTGAAATCCTCCTTGGTTGAGCAGATTGGCGCTCGCCTCAAGGACCGCTTGGAAGGCGTGGCGTTGGTCAACGACAAGCCCGACATTTTGGCGCTCATCGACGTGCTCACCTTGACGGTTGAACTTGACATCCGAGCCGTGTATGTCTACGGTCGCTACCGAAAGCTGGAACGGGGCATCCCCCAAACCCGTTGGCCTTGCCGGGCCTGCAAAGGGCGAGGGTGCGAGCGATGCGACGAGACGGGGTTGCAGTACAAACGCAGCGTCCAAGACCTCGTGGGTAACCCGATGCTCGAGGTCTTTGAGGGCACAGAACACGCCTTCCACGGCATGGGTCGAGAGGACATCGACGTGCGTTGTTTGGGACGAGGTCGTCCCTTCGTCCTGGAGATCAAAGAGCCGAAAAAGCGGGCCTTCAACGCTGAGAAACTTGCCGAGATCATCAATCAAGCCGCTCAAGGGTCGGTGGAGGTGTCGTCCATTCGCGCCTCGACCCGCAGCGAAGTGGTGCGGATCAAGGACACACCCGCGGAAAAATCCTACACGATTCGGTTCACCGTCGAGCCGATGAACGAAGCCGAATACGCCGTGCTCACCGCACCGGTGGACATGACCAAAGAAGACGTTCAACAGCGCAGCAAAAAGCGCCGTCGGCAACGACGCGGTGACAAAGATGCCGACCGAACCAAGCCGCTCGACGCTCCCATCGATGTGCCCGCAACCGGACCGAGCGAGGCGGAACTCAAGGCCATGAAGAAACCCGAATTGGTCGCCTTGGCCGAACAACACGGCTTGGCGAAGACCGGGAAAAAGGAGGACTTGGTGGCGCGTATTTTGGCCGCTCTGCCTCCCGCACCCGCCGAGTTTGAACTGCCTGATGACGCCACCATCCTGAAGGTCATCGAGGGACTCAACGGCCTCAAACTCGCTCAACGCACACCGGAGCGCGTGGCTCATCGGCGCTCGGACTTGATTCGGAAGCGTACCGTCTTCGAGGCTCACACGCCCTTCATCGAAGTCAACGAGCAAGGACAACGAGAGATCGAATTCACCTTGCGTTGTGAATCGGGCACCTACGTCAAAGAAACCGTTCACGGCGACAGCGGACGCACCCAGCCCTGCGTGGCGGCGCTCATCAAAGCGAAGTGCAACGTGCTCTGGTTGGACGTGGGCGACATCCACGCCGATTGAGCCTTGCGAAGGCGCAGGCGTCGCTCGTCGCGGTGCTTATATGGGGAGGGAAAGTCGGCAACTTGCTCCGAAGAGGCGCTTGCGCTGATTAGGAGCGATGGAGGCGAATAAAATGAAGCGCTCAAAGGGACAGCGAGTCGGCACCCGAAGCATCTTGCGACGACGGAAGAACGAGCGAAGCCGCTTGAACATCCGCCGTGTGATGCACGAATACGAGGAAGGCGACCGCGTCGCCATCGTCCTTGACGGCGGCCAACAAGCCGGCATGCCGCACCGCCGCTTCCACGGACGTACGGGCTTCATTCAGAGCCGCCAAGGCGTTGCATGGATTGTAGCCGTTAAAGACGGTAACATGCAGAAGACCGTGATCGCTCGCCCCGAGCACCTCCGCCCACTTGAATGAGGGATGCACCATGACCGAAGAAGAAAGATTCCTGGATTTTGCCACCGTTCGAGAGATGCTTTACGACGCTCAAGAGCGCCGTGGGGCGTTGAAGTACGAGCAAAAGTGGGCCCTCCAACACGCTGAGTGGGCAGCCAGCGAAGCTCGCAACGGCATCTCCACCCTGCCCGAAGTGTTCGAAGAACTCCGTTCCAAACTTCTCGAGGTCGAAACCTGTGCGAAGCACCCCGACTTGGCTGCAAAGCTGGCTGAACTCATGCCGGCCGCCCCCGAAGATGTTCGCGCGGTGTTTGGCTCAAAGCGCATCAAGATCGAAGACAGCGAAATTGACGCTGTTCTCGATGTCGTGCGCCAAGTCATTTGATGCGCTCCCGCATCCCAGAACGGTGATGACCGATGACTGAACGGCGAAGACGCTCCATCAAAGCCCCCAGCGGGCCTCGAAAGAAAGAGACGGTTGACCCGTCCAAGTTCCGAATGAATCCCCCGCCGATGGGCCGATCTGAGGTCCCCAAGCCCAAGCCCAAACCCGATCCGAACCAACCCCGTCAAAACCGCGAGCGCTCCAGCGTCCCTCCACAAGGCGGGGGTGGGCGCCAACAAGGCGGCGGCCGTGGACGGCAACAAGTCAGTCAAGGGCGTCAGCAAGGCGGCCGTGGACGCCAGCAAGGCGGACGACGCGACCAACCTCGCCGAGAGCGGCCTGAACAACTCAAAGGCGAAGACTGGGCGCGTGTGTTTGAGCACGACATCACAACAGGCACTGTGACTGCCCTGACAGAAAAGGGCATGAAGTGCTGCCGACTCAAAGTCAAGGGCAGCGATGTGCTGCCGTTGAACCACCGCTTGTACATCGGCACCGACGCCAAGCGCCGGGAGGAAGTCACGGCAATTCTGGGCATGGCGCACTTTGACAAAATGTCAAACATGGCGCAAAAAGACCTTCCCGTGGCCGTTGAACTGTTCGTGACCGAACACGGCCAATACTTCGTTGACAAGTTCTACAACAAAGCCGGACCCATTTCGCTCAAGCAGCACTCCTACGAATTGCTCCCCGATGTCGGGCCCGTCAAGGCTCGAAACATGGTCAAGGCTCGGGAGGGAGTGGGCGTCTTCGCCTCAATGGACGAACTCAACAGCCTTGCTAAAATCAAAGGCGCCGAATTGTTGGCCCAGCGTTTTGTTGAAGAGATCAACGACCCGGCTTTGCAACCCCGCCTTATCGAACTTCTCTTGCCGGTGACCGCATGAGAGGCGCTCGCCAACTGGTGGACGCCCTGCGAGCCTTGCAACCGACGAAGAAGAGCCTTGGCCAGCACTATTTGGTGCACGACGACGTTCTTGAGCGAACCGTTGCTTGGGCTGAAGTGGACGTCGAAGACCACGTGCTTGAGGTTGGGCCGGGCCCCGGCGTCTTGACCGAAGCCCTGCTCGCCACGGGTTGTGCCGTGACGGCCATCGAATTGGACTCGGGAACATGCGCTCACCTTCGCCACGTGTTTGCCGAGGCCTTGGCCGACGGCCGCCTCACCCTCATCGAAGGGGATGCGCTCACGGTGGCTTGGCCTCGGGACATCACGAAAATCGTCGCCAACATTCCCTACCAAATCTCCTCGCCGCTCATCGAAGCGCTCACCCGCCACCACCGCCACCCGAAGACAACGCCGTTGAGCGAAATCGTCCTGTTGGTTCAGGAAGAGTTCGCCGAGCGGGTCGTGATGGAATACGAAAGCGATGTGGGCTCACTGGGCATGGTCGTGGGACTGGATTTTGATGTTGACATGGGCGAGCGCGTACCCCCCCATGCTTTCTCACCGATGCCAAAGGTGCATTCTCGCTTGTTGCGCATGACCCCGCACGACGAGGACTGGCCCTGTGACCGACGCTTGTTGGTGATGATGATTCAAACGGCCTTTTCTCAACGACGAAAGAAGGTCAAACGGACGTTGCGAAAAGCCCCTCGTCGTATCGCAAGGGTACCGGGCTGGCATGCATCCCGCTGGGACCGGGCCTATGCGGCGATGCAAAACGACCCGCGCATGGACCGCCGTCCCGAGACCTTTGAATTGGAGGAGTGGGCCGAATTGGGCGTTGACTTTGCATCCTGCGAGGAAGAGGCTTGAACCTTGAAAAGGGGTTGAGCGGTTGAACGCCTTGGGGAGAGACTTTTCTTAGGAGTGTCTGCTCGCCTCAACCTGTCGGGGGGAATGGGATGGCAAAGAAGGACACCTATCTTGCACTGCTTCGCCGAGGTATTGACGATACCACGGCCAACCAACTCGCTGACGCCGGTTTGAAAATCGGTGACTTGAAGAAACTCGACAAGGGCATGCTCGTTGAGAATTACGGGTTGAAAGAAGAAATCGCTCAAGGTGTTATCGAAATCATCACTGCTGGACCGCAATCCCACGGAAAGGAACGTTTTCTTTCGAAGGTTCTTGCCCCAGAACGCAAGCAGGAGTCCCGTATCGAGGAGATGAAATTCCAGCGCAAGCAGAAGGATGTTCTGACCGAACTCGCCGAGCAAAAGGAGCGGTTGAAAATCGCCAAGGTCGAGGCGTTTCGTGCCCAGAAACTCATCATGAACCGTTTGGGCAAAACCGTGGAACTCATCGTCAAGTTGGAGAACAGCCTCTACGACGAATCAAAGGACGACCAGAAGGTCAAGATTCGAGACCAGTTGGAAACCCGTGGTCTTGAGGCCGCACGCGACCACGAAATGCTGGAACTGGAAGGGACGCCACAGGACATCGTAGATTTCCGTCGCCAACACGTCCCGAGCCTGATTTTCCACGCCTGCCCCGAATGCAAGGACGAACTCGATCCACGCCAATCCCGTGACCCCGACCGACCTGACGATTGGGCGTTCATTTGCTGGGAATGCGAAACGAGCTGGATGCCCGACCTGACCGAAGGGGTGGAAGCCATCCTCGATGAAAACCGCATCACCATCGACCCCGACAAGCCGCCGCGAAACCCGGTGCCCCCGAAGCCCGCTTCAATGGATTTCTCCTCGGTCAGCGACCTGATTCGCCGGGATCTCGAAGAGACCGGTGCCAACGCCGATGAGATGACCCGAGCGGTGGAGGAAAGCGTGGTGGCTGGTGGCCTCATGGACATCAACGATTGGATCGACCAAACCCTCGCCGCCAAGGACTACATCCAGGCACAGGAAGACCGTGAGGATTTCATCCTCCTCACCGGCGCCGGAGCGACCAAGTTCAACAAGTGGATGAAGAAGGCCGGCCTCTTCTTCAACAAGCAAACCGGACGTTGGACCCGAGAAAAGGGACGATGAGGGCTGGCCATGTCCGCAAGTCCGGCCGGCCTCTCCCTCGATGAAAAACCGCCCCAGTCCGCGCCGCCCACGCCCGTCATTCGTTTCCTGAAAGGTCATGTTTTGCTCGGCCAATGCGCCGTGAACCCGGGCGAAACCATCGTTGAGCACGCTGAAGCCTGCGGCATCTCCCTGCCCACCAACTGCACCTCCGGCACGTGCGGCACATGCATGGTGAGTTTGATTCTCGGCGAAGTCCCGTTGCCCGAAGAACTGCCCCCCGGATTGGACGACTTCCTCGTTGAGGAAGGGGCCCGTTTGGGGTGCATTGGCAAACCGCGAGGCGATGTTGATATCGACATCCGCCCCCCCATTTGAGGTGCTGACTCGATGGTGGACTGGACGCTCTCCGACTGGCTCATCTTGGCGGTGGATATCCTCGCCGTCATCATCATCGTCACCTTTCTCAAGCGGAAAATCCAGCACAAATTGCGGGAGGTTGAAGCCCGGCAAGCGCATGAACGCTTGATGCGAAAAAAAGGAAAACCCTCAGCCACCGATGACGGGACCAACGAGTGAAAGCATTAGAAGAAGAACGCCAACACCGAGGCATGGCCGAGTTCGCCCTGCACAGCACAGCGAACGGTCGCCTTGACACCTCAACAACGGCACTTGGCGAGGTGCTGCACCACGTCGAAGACCAAGGCTTGGTTTGGTTGGACATCAAGGAGATCAACGAAGAGGTCAAAACTTTCCTTGCCGAAACCATGGCCGTGGACGAGTTGATCGTCGAGGACGTCTTCGGCGACGCTACCACGGCTTGTTTGAGGTTTGAGGACCACGCTTTTTTTGCCGTTCGGGCCCGAAACAATGCGGCCCGGCTCGATACGGAGTTCGTCTTCGTGGTCGTCAAAACCAACCTGATCGTCACCGTACGGCGAGGAAACATTCCCGCCCTTGCCACCTTTCGCCGACGGCTCATCAACAGCGATCCCGACGACGTCGCGTTGGGCGTGGATTACTTGCTTTACGAATTGCTGGATGCCATCGCTGACGATTGGACCCCGGTCTTGAGCCGCTTCTCCGGCAACCTCGATGATTTGGAATTCCAAGTCTTTGACCCCAGCAACACCTACGACAACCTGCTTGAACGGCTACACGGCCTGAAGGGCGATTTGCGAGAAGCCAACAAATCGATTGAATCGCTCAATTCCATCACGATACGCTGCTTGCAACCCGGTGTCCGTTTGGTGGGCACCAACGTCATGGGTTACTTCACCGACCTGCATCAATTGACGACCGCTCTGGTCAAGCGGGTGTCAAACTATTCTGCTGGGGCGGCTTCGACCCGAGATGCGTACTTGAGCAACATCAGCATGCAACTCTCCGAGTCGAATGCAAAACTCACCGAAGTGATGACCACGCTAACGATGGTGGGTGCCATCATGCTGCCGTTGACGCTCATCGCCGGCTTGTTCGGCATGAACAACGTTGACTTGCCGGCAGATGCTTTCGGTGGGTTTTGGGGCATCGTGGGCGTGATGGGCGCTTTTGCGGCCATCATGCTGGTGTACTTCTGGCGCAAAGGATGGTTCAATCCTCCCCAGCCTTGACGGTTCGCTCTCTCCCGCCCTACCGCTTCCTTCACCGGTACCGGTCTGAAAACGGACGGGGCAAGGCAACGCAGGCGATGCTTCAAGAACCCTTGACGGCCGTTGAAGACCCATGTCAGCGGGTCATGAAACGACGACGGGCCCGCTGCCCATCGGTCAATTCGCTCGCTTGGTCCAACAGACCGTCAAGAACGACCCGCTCTTCCAGCATCAAGCCCTGCAGGGCGAGGTCTCCGCATGGAGCGTTCACAACGGCAACGTCTACTTCACGTTGCGCGACGATGACGGTCAGATGGATTGCGTCATCTGGCGCAACGCTCGCTTGACCGTGGACCCCCGCATTCAGGTCGGCAGCGAGGTCATCATCATCGGCAGCGTGGATCTTTGGCCAAAGCGGGGGCGTTTGCAACTCGTCGTCGCCCGGATTCAACCCGTTCAAACCCTCGGTGCTATGGAAGAGGCCAAGCGGTTGCTCGTCGAAACGTTGCGAGCCGAAGGGGCACTCGACCTCCCTTCGCGACCGCTGCCGGTCTTGCCCAAGCACGTCGCCATCGTCACGGGTGCGGAATCTGCAGCACTCTCCGACATGAAACGCTTGATGGCGGACCGTTGGCCGGGTCTTCGCACCACGGTCATCGAGGTGCTCGTTCAGGGTGAACACGCCGCTCGTGAAATCGTTCGGGGGCTGGCCGTGACGCGAGAACTGGCTCGCTCGGACGTCGCCGAGCGCTTGGGCCTTCCTCCCGTGGACGTGGTGATCGTCGGGCGCGGTGGCGGGTCTCCTGAAGACCTGTGGGCGTTCAATCTCGAACCGGTCGCCCGAGCCATCATGGCCAGCCCCGTCCCCACCATCTCCGCCGTTGGCCACGAACAGGACCACCTCGTTTCCGATTTGGTGGCCGACGTTCGAGCCTCCACCCCGTCCAACGCCATTGAACGCCTTGTTCCCATCCAAAGCGAGGTGCTCCAGTGGTTTGACGACTTGGACGGACGCTTGGAGGCCGCCTTGCAACGACGCGTGAACGAATGGCGTCAGCTCCTCTCCTTGCTCTCGAACCGGTTGCGACACGCCCCCTCCAAAGGGATGTTCGCCGCCAAAGAGCGGCTTGGCCAACTCAACCACCGCCTCAACCGAAGCATGGAGGCGCACGTGGCGGGTCAACACCAACGTCTGGCACGTTTGGAAGCGACCCTCAACGCAGCCCACCCCAAACGCGTGCTCGAGCGCGGCTACAGCATGGTGCAGGACGGCACCGGCCGAGTCGTTTCCAACGTCGCAAGCCTTGAACAAGGGCAGACCATCAACCTTCAATTCGCCGATGGAAGCGCCCAAGCCGATGTTCACACCTTGACCAAGAAGGAGGAAAACCCATGACCGAAGAGAAGACCTACGATGAAGCCCTACGACGACTGGAAGACCTGGTGGCCCAACTGGAGCGGGGTGGCAAAAACCTCGACGAGACCTTGGCGATGTTTGAGGAGGGCACGGCCCTGTTGAAGCGATGTCAGAGCGAATTGAGCGAAGTGGAAGGGCGGTTGGCCGAACTTCGCTTGGACGAAGCCGAAGCCTTGGTGAAGGACGACGCGTGAGGGCCGTCCATGAGCAAGCGAAGGCACGTGGCCCTCCAGCGGCGCGTCGCTCGCCTGCTCGCCACGTGGAACGACCCCCACGACGTGCGCCCCTACCCCGAACTTGACGTGGTTCAGAGCGTGGACATCGCCGAAGACGGCGAAGTCAACCTCACGGTCCGTCCTGCACGCCCGCATTGCCCGTGTTGCTTGCTGGACTTGAACGAACTCCGCAAACGCTTGGCCGGCGTCAAAGGTGTGACCTTTGTTCATGTCAATGTGGTTGACATTCCGGCCGCACCGCGATGGACGAGAGCGATCAACCGTTGAGACCCTCGGCACTCTCCTGAAGAAAGAGCGCTCGTTTGCAGCGACTTAAGGCAACGCAGCCGTTGATTTGGCGTGGACCTTGCGAAGCACCAAGAAGGCGGGTAAGGACCAACCGAGCACCGAAAGCAACCAAGCGATCAGGGAGCCGAGCAGAACACCGTACGCTGGAAGCGACCACATCACCACGTTCGCAAACACCGCCACGCTTGCGCCGCCCAACATCATCGGCCCCGCTGCACCGCGAGGGACCGTGGGCCCTTGAGCCAACCACAGGGCGACCATACTCGTGAGGAAGATGGCTGGAAACACGCTGGCCAAACCCGCAAGCAGCGGTTCACCAAGGCCCGAGAGCCACACGGCAACACCAATGGCCAACGCCGCCATCGAACCTCGGGCGACCAAAACCTGTTTTGAAACCAATTTCGTGCCTTTGGGGGCGGGCTGGGGTCGAGTGTTGAACGCCACGACTACGACGAACAAGGCTGCAAATCCAAGCAGGGCAATCGCTCGTTCGGTCATGGCGGGAAGCAACATCTGTTCCACCGCCCAAAGCATCGTCAAGCCGAGCACTGTCCACAACATCAATGCCCCCGATGCGGTCCACAACAGGGCCCGAGGTGAGTTTTCAAACCAACGGGGAAGCACCAGCCAGGCACCCAAGAACAGTGCGTTGAGCAACATCCCGAAGGGCACCACCGACATGCTGGAAATCAACGCCGCCTCACCGCCTGCAAGGTACATGCCAATCGCAGCAGGAACGATGGTGGAGGGTGCCGTCCCCAACAAGCCGCCG
>Ga0255753_1002042_pt1 | contig 22863 bp, 18 predicted proteins | sample 041ome_10_FD_179953 | JGI IMG/M metagenome (GOLD analysis project Ga0255753, IMG submission 179953) | Coastal salt marsh microbial communities from the Groves Creek Marsh, Skidaway Island, Georgia - 041412US metaG (version 2) | ecosystem: Environmental > Aquatic > Marine > Intertidal zone > Salt... | reverse complement strand
GTGAGCACAATTTGTCTGTGCTCACTTCTTTACATGAAAAGTGCAAAAAATGAATTCAATCTTGAGATTATGGGTTTGGGCGCTCTTAGCGTTGATGCTAGCGTTTTTGGTAAATAATGCATTCATGCTGAGTGCTTACGCGGAAACTCATATATTTGGCTTGTCATCTTTGTCAGCTTTCGCAGTAATATTTTTGGCAGCAGCAACGGGCATCACCTTCTTGCGAAACTCTCTTTCATTTAGAGCTGACGCGAACTTATTGCATGCGATCAATTGCTACCTAGTGAGAGCTATCTTTTTTTCCGTGTTATTCGTGGGCATAGCTGATGTAGTGATCGCATTGATACGGGTGGAGGGTCTACTTATTGGATTTTTAGGGGAAGAAACTTTTAAATTAATGAAAAAACCTTTGTTTGTTGGACCTAACATTCACCTACCAATAATTGGTTTCTCATTTATCCTTGCGGCTTTTACCAGAACACTTGGCTTCCACTGGTTAGCTTTACTAATCGTTTTAGCTGAACTTTTAATTGTAATATGCCGTTTTGTTTTTTCGTACGAGCAGGCATTTATGGGCGATTTAGTGCGCTATTGGTACGCCGCGCTTTTCTTAATCTCATCAGCTTATACACTCTACGATGGTGGTCACGTAAGGGTGGACGTGCTTTATTCTGGATTTTCTCGGTACAAAAAAGCAAAAGCTGACCTAGCTGGAGCATTTTTACTCGGTATATCTACTTGTTGGGCAATTTTAATCGTCGGATTTAATGGAAAGCAATCACTTATTAACATGCCAGTTCTTAACTTCGAAGTATCTCAAGCTGCAATAGTTGGTATGTTCATTAAATATCAAATGGCAGCATTTCTTGGGATATTCGCAATCACGATGATGATACAGTTTCTAAGCTCCATGCTAGACAACTGGGCTAATCTCACTGATGAGACAGGCGCTCGAGATACATCTGCTAATCTTCATTGAGGCCAACATGGAATTATTATTCTTAGCACTTTTAATATTCATCATGGCAGTAGCGTTGGGGTCTGGATATCCAGTAGCGTTCGCACTTCCTGGCGCGGCAATAATAACAGTATTACTAGCAGCAGCGTCAGGTTATCTATTGGCCAGCGACGCGTCTGCCTATTTCCACACTGGTGGCCCATATGAATGGATTTCCGCTGGGGTGTTGAACCTTCGTGGAGTGTATTGGGAAGTCGAAAGAGATACCCTTATAGCAATCCCTTTGTTCATTTTCATGGGAATAATGCTGCAAAAATCTAAAATTGCCGAAGAGTTATTAATTACTATGGCAAAATTGTTTGGTCCTGTCCCAGGCGGCTTAGGGATTTCGGTAGTTTTTGTTGGGGCGCTTCTAGCCGCGACTACGGGTATTGTTGGCGCAACCGTTGTTGCAATGGGTCTCATTTCATTACCGGCAATGCTTAGAAATAATTACTCACCAAGTCTTGCCACAGGCACGATCGCGGCATCTGGAACGTTGGGTCAAATAATTCCACCTTCAATCGTATTAATCATTCTGGCAGATCAATTAGCATCAGCGGCGGATCAGGCTGGAGCCATGAGAAAAGCATTACACAAGCAGATTACTGGCGAAATTTCGATGCCCAGCGTCTTTGATGTAACGTCGACAAGCGCTGGTGAGATGTTTTTAGGTGCACTGGTGCCAGGGATATTATTGGTGCTGATCTACATGGCGTATATTCTTGGTTACTCTCTACTATTTCCAAAAAATGCTCCAGCAGTTGAAAATGATGAAGGTTTCAACAATGCGTTCTACATAAAAGTCGCGATTACACTAGTACCACCACTCGCACTTATAATCTTAGTCTTGGGTTCTATCATTGCCGGGATAGCGACAGTTAATCAAGCTGGTGCAATCGGGGCCGTAGGCGCTACTGTCATGGCTGGTTACAAAACGATACCGGAAAACTCCGGTAAATATACACCGGCAATAATTGTAGTTGCCTCGCTAATTATTCTGGGCATAGCAATATCCAACTTCGACATGAACATTAAGGCGGCTTCTACAGCTGAAGACTTCTTAGGATTATATATTGGATTGTTTGGTACCGCAGGCTTACTAGTCGGCATTGGATGGAGCTTTGTCCGAGTACTAAAAGTCGACGATATTTTGAATGACGTTATGTTAGAAACGTCAAAGACAACGGCATTAGTATTTATTATCTTGCTAGGTGCCGCGATGCTTACTTCGGCGTTTCGCGCTTTTGGCGGTGAAGAGATAGTAAAAGAGTTTCTGAGTAGTTTGCCTGGTGGCTTTTGGGCACAATTTGCCATCGTTATGTTGGTGATCTTCATCCTGGGGTTCTTCCTCGACTTCATCGAAATCGCGGTTGTGGTTGTGCCGATTGTGGCCCCCATTTTGTTGGCGGATCCAACTGCAAACATCACTGCAGTTTGGTTGGGTGTTATGATTGGTTTGAACATCCAAACATCCTTCCTGACACCCCCGTTTGGATTTGCGCTGTTCTATCTGCGCGGCGTGGCTCCTGCGGTTGTGAAAACAATTCAGATGTATCGCGGCGTTGTGGCCTTTATCACATTGCAATTGATCGCATTGGTGATTGTCGGCCTATATCCGCCGTTGGTGAACTATTTGCCCAACCGCTCTAGCCTCTTGTCAGAGGCAGCTCCGCCCCCGCGCAACCCGCGTTTGCAGTTCTGCTTGGATCAATTCGTTACAGATGCGATTGCTGCAGATCAGGGTGCAACCATGGCAGCAATTATTTCGGCAAAAACCATCAATGTCGACGGCATGCCAACATTCATCGGCAAGTCGATCGAGGATTCTACCGAGTCCGCGGAAGAGGCGCTTGCGGCATTGGCGGGCATTCAAATTGCAGCAGACGCTGTTATGGATGCCGAAGCGGGATATCGCCCACAGCTGACATTGGTGCGCGGTTTGGAAAAACAAATCCGCAATATCTCAGTGCATCGCGACAAGCTGGCAAAACAAGCCAGTCGCATGAACGCGGACAATCCAGAACGTGCCGAAATCGAAGCAGAAGTCGCACATATGTCGGACGAAATCGCATCATTGGAATCGCAAATTCCAGACAGCTGGGAAGCCGCACATGACACGTTCAAAAAGCTGACCGACGCAGAATCCAAGGCGCGCAATTCCTATCGCCGTTCGGGTGATACCGCATGGGAAGATGCGGCCATCATTTTGGCCGCATTGGATGCAACCCCTGCATTTATTGCGCTGGAAAGTGATCTGAACGCATTGCGTCCTATTTTGGAAACCGCTGATTTCGAAATTGCAGAAGATGCGGCCAAAGCGCTGGAACGTTCATTCCGCGATCTAGAAGGTGCGGACGATGTCAAAAAGGCACTTGGCAAAGCGAAAAAAGCCATGAGCAAACGCAAGAAAGATCGTGAGACTGCTCTGAAAGAATATGAAAAAGCGCTAGTGGCCTATGCGGATCAACTGGTCTGGCGTGCTGCTGCGGAATCGCAGGTGCGCCCTGGCGTTGAATCATATCTAGATGCGATAAAGGACAACATCGGCGCCCGTTCGCAAGCGGATATGACACGTGAACAGGCGCTGTTCCTTGCGTCCTGCACATCACACCACAAAGATCTATCGCTGAATTTCTAACGCGATACATTTCATCACAATAAAGGGTGGCCAATAGGTCGCCCTTTTTCATTTCTGCTGCGCTGTTTGAGTCATGGCTCTCTTGATTTCATCCAAATATTCTATAAATCCAGAGAACCACTTTGTGATGAGCGATGAATGATCCAGTATTCCCTAAAATGCAAAAACGATCACAGTTTTGATAGCTGGTTCGCTTCGGCGGATGCCTATGACAAATTGGCCAAAAATGGCATGGTGGCCTGTGCGGTTTGTGGTTCAACCAAGGTCAGCAAAGCAATCATGGCCCCCCGTGTGCGCACTACAAAAGGCAAAGACGCGCCAGCTGCCACAACATTGCCCACCGAAAAATCTGCGGCAGAACAGGCCATGGCCGAAATGCGTGCTCAGATCGAACAAAATTCAGAATACGTCGGAACGAATTTCGCAACAGAAGCACGATCAATGCATTTGGGGGACGCGCCAGAACGCGCCATTTATGGCGAGGCAAAACCAGAAGAGGCCAAATCCCTGATCGAAGATGGGATACCCGTTACCCCCCTGCCCTTTATGCCGACGCGCAAATCTAACTAACGTGATGCTGCATGAATTGGGCGCCACAGGCCAAATTCACACCAGTTGCCCTTGTATTGCTGTGACGTTGCGCATAAACCCCCCACAACTTTGATCAAAGGGAAAGTTATGCCCGTACTTGTTATGAAATTCGGTGGTACATCTGTGGCCACCCTAGATCGCATCAAACGCGCAGCAAAACGCGTCGCTCTTGAGGTTTCCAAAGGGTATGACGTTATTGTCATCGTCTCGGCGATGTCTGGCAAAACGAATGAATTAGTGGGTTGGGTTAATGAAACATCCCCCCTTTATGATGCCCGTGAATATGATGCTGTGGTTTCCTCTGGTGAAAATGTCACTGCAGGTTTGATGGCGTTGACACTGCAGGAAATGGATGTGCCCGCCCGAAGTTGGCAGGGATGGCAAGTGCCTGTGAAAACAACATCAGCCCATTCATCTGCACGGATTGAGGAAATCCCAAGCGATAACATCATGGCGAAGTTTGGCGAAGGGATGAAGGTTGCTGTTGTGGCAGGATTCCAAGGGATTTCACCCGAAGGACGTATCACAACACTGGGACGCGGCGGATCAGACACAACTGCCGTTGCATTTGCTGCTGCCTTCGATGCGGAACGCTGTGACATTTATACAGACGTAGACGGCGTTTACACAACCGATCCACGCATCGCCGAAAAGGCACGTAAGCTGGACAAAATCAGTTTTGAAGAGATGTTGGAACTGGCCTCGCTTGGGGCCAAAGTATTGCAAACACGTTCGGTCGAATTGGCCATGCGTTACAAAGTGAAATTGCGGGTTCTTTCCAGTTTTGAAGAACCCTCAGACACAGCAGGCACACTTGTCTGCGATGAGGAGGAAATCATGGAATCCAATGTGGTCTCTGGAATCGCCTATTCCCGCGATGAGGCAAAAATGACGTTGCAATCTGTTGCGGACCGTCCTGGCATTGCCGCAGCAATCTTTGGACCGCTATCAGATGCAGGCGTGAACGTTGACATGATCATCCAAAACATCGCCGAAGAGGGTCGCACAGATATGACGTTTTCCTGCCCGACGGATCAGGTGATGCGCGCCGAAAAGGCATTGAATGCTGCCAAAGACGCAGGCGATTTAAATTTTGCCGATTTGATCGCGGATACCAACGTGGCGAAAATTTCGGCTGTTGGTATTGGCATGCGCTCACAATCAGGTGTTGCGGCCAAAATGTTCCAAACCCTATCCGACGAAGGTATTAATATTAAGGTCATCGCAACCTCAGAAATCAAAATTTCTGTTCTGGTTGATCGAAAATATATGGAACTTGCCGTTCAATCCCTGCATGATGCCTTTGAATTAGAAAAGGCATAAGGTACCGACAGAATGTCACGACGCTCTGGCAGCAACAGCCGCGCCCTGTTGGGACGGCTGCGCGACACCATGGCCTCTGAGGCCAAGGGACAAGAGCGGCTTGACACAATTACCCACCTGATCGCGGATTCCATGGGAACCGAGGTATGCTCGATTTACCTTTTTCGCGACGCAGACACTCTGGAACTTTGCGCCACCGAAGGTTTGAACCGTGATGCGGTTCACCAAACACGGATGAAATTGGGCGAAGGTTTGGTGGGTCGCGTGGCCAAATCAAATAAAATCGTCAATACCGCTGACGCCCCTTCGGCCAAAGGGTTTCGGTATATGCCAGAAACAGGGGAAGAGATTTATTCATCATTCCTCGGCATTCCAATCCAACGCTTGGGTGAAAAGCTTGGGGTTTTGGTTGTGCAATCAAAATTGGCGCGTGAATTTACATCCGATGAAATCTACGCCCTAGAAGTTGTGGCCATGGTCATTGCGGAAATGACGGAATTGGGTGCTTTTGTGGGTGAAGAAACCGGGCTTAAAGCACTGCATCAGCAGGCTGTAATGTTCCGCGGTGCCACCGCCCAAGAAGGAGCGGCGCAAGGCAACGTATGGCTACATGAACCGCGGGTCGTTGTCACAAATCTAGTGACAGAAGACCCACAGGCCGAAAAGCAACGCCTGCGCAACTGTGTTGAAACGCTGCGAGCGCATATTGATACAATGTTCGACACAGTCCAATCAGGCGACAAAGAACAGTCGGAGGTTTTAGAAGCCTACAAAATGTTCGCCAATTCACGCGGATGGATGCGGCGTATGGAAACGGATATCGACAGTGGCCTATCAGCCGAAGCTGCCGTGGAAAAAGAACAATCAACTGCCCGCGCCCGATTGGAACAGGCAACTGATGCCTATATGCGGGATCGGTTGCATGATTTAGACGATCTTTCAAATCGCCTGCTGCGCATTTTGACTGGACAGGGCAAAGAAACTGGCGCGGAAATGCCCGCCGACCCAATCCTGATTGCATCCAACATTGGACCGGCCGAGTTATTGGATTACGGGCGCAGCCTAAAAGGCATCGTGCTGGAAGAAGGATCAGTCGGCAGTCACGCAACCATCGTTGCACGTGCCTTGGCGATACCACTGATTATTCGTGCAAAAAACATCACGACCGAGGCGTTGAACGGGGATCGTATTTTGGTAGATGGCGATCAGGGGATTGTGCACCTGCGCCCTGATGAAATGGTCGCAAACGCCTTTCGTGATAAAATCGCAATGGAGGCCGAAGCACAAGAGCGCTATAGCGCAATCCGCGATGATGCCACAGTAACAAAGAATGGGACTCATCTCTCGCTTTATATGAACGCCGGGTTAATGGCGGACTTACCCAGCCTAAATAATTCAGGCGCCGAAGGTGTGGGGTTATTCCGAACGGAATTACAGTTCCTCGTACGTTCAAAAATGCCACAGCGTAGCGAGCTGAGTTCTCTTTATAAACGTGTAATGGATGCAGCCGATGGAAAACGTGTGGTGTTTCGCACGCTGGACATTGGTTCGGATAAAGTTCTGTCCTACCTGCCCCATGTAGAAGAACCCAATCCGGCTCTTGGTTGGCGCGCCATCCGCGTTGGATTGGACCGACCGAGTGTTCTTCGAATGCAACTCCAAGCGTTATTGCGCGCAGCGGAAGGTCGGCCATTGTCAGTAATGTTCCCCTTCGTTGCGCAAATGAGTGAATTTGACCAAGCACGTGCGGAAATGGACAAGGCCATTGAACGTGAAATCAGGCTGGGGCACCCCATCCCTGAAATTATGGAAATCGGTGCAATGCTGGAAACACCCTCATTGGCATTTGCCCCAAAGAGGTTCTACGAAACAGTTGATTTTTTATCAATCGGCGGAAACGATTTAAAGCAGTTCTTTTTCGCGGCTGACCGCGAAAACGAATTGGTGCGCAGACGCTATGACACTTTGAACCTTAGCTTCCTCAGCTTTCTTCAACAAATATCCGAAAGATGCGCGGGAACATCGACTAGATTGTCGTTTTGTGGCGAAGATGCAGGGCGTCCTGTCGAAGCCGCAGCCTTCGCTGCAATTGGTATTAAAAACTTAAGCATGCGCTCAGCTTCTATTGGTCCTGTAAAACACATGTTGTTACGAACCAATCTAGATGACATCCGCGATGCGATAAAACAAGCCCATGACGCCGGCGTACAATCTGCTAGAAACTATATATTAGAAGCACTTAGCAGAAAATAACAGTCGATTCGTATTTAGAAAACTCACCAAAAGTGCATTAGTCAGGTTATTATAAAACCAATGCTAAAACCGAATACCGGTTACGCTTTGGGGGGACGCACGAAGGATGGGATCCCCCATATATTCGTATAACCGGAGATCGTAGGTAAGAAAAATGTCATTAAAGGAAATCAAAAAACGCAAAATATACATGACCGTCCAAAACTGGCCCCAAGCGCCCGTCACAACCTCAGAGGAAGCGGCCCAATTCGATGAGGCCAATGAAACGGATACCAAAGGAAATTTTTCGGACTTTCACTCGATGCCCTAGAGCAAGATCCAGTTCTAGATCATCGGGTCAATGTCTTTCGCTAAGTCTCTTTTCGAAATGAACGGATCGCGGATAAGACATCAATGAAAAATGTTCTTGCAAAACAGTTGTCTGATCTTATAGCCAAGAAAATTTGGCAAGAATTGAAACTAGAAAAACAGCGCGTCACGCCCAACTAAACACGTTGCTGCACTCCCCTCCCTATGGGCTTGCGCATGAATTATTGACCAGTTCATGAAACTGACTGGACCACCAACGCTTCCTCGCCTATAAGCCAAGCTATGTTGAAAATGATGGCACATATTACTCGAATTATATGCCCGGCACTCTGAATATGAGTGACCGGGACAAGGCGTTTGAGACATCGCGCCGCGTTTAATCTTTTTAAATACATCACACCAGATTTGGGGACAAAAACTATATGTGTGCCGAAACACCAGATTACAAAAATACGCTTAATCTTCCGCAAACCGATTTTCCAATGCGCGCAGGACTGCCAAAGCGTGAACCAGAATGGCTTGCCCGTTGGGATCGTTTGGGCGTCTATGACCGCCTGCGTGAAAAAAAAGGGCGAGTTCCATTTACCCTGCATGATGGTCCGCCTTACGCAAATGGGCACCTCCACATTGGACATGCGCTGAACAAAATCCTAAAAGATATGGTTGTTCGTAGCCAACAAATGATGGGCAAAGATGCGCGTTACATCCCAGGATGGGATTGTCACGGTCTACCGATTGAATGGAAGATCGAAGAACAATATCGCAAAAAAGGCAAAAACAAAGACGAAGTTAACGTCATCGATTTCCGCCAAGAATGCCGTAAATTCGCCGAAGGCTGGGTTGATATCCAGCGTTCCGAATTCCAACGTCTTGGCGTTGCAGGTAAATGGGAAAATCCATATTTGACGATGAATTTCCATGCCGAACGCGTGATCGCAGAAGAATTCATGAAATTCCTGATGAATGGGACGCTCTATCAGGGATCAAAACCTGTGATGTGGTCGCCCATCGAAAAAACCGCGCTCGCCGAGGCTGAGGTAGAATATCACGACAAAGAAAGCCCCACAATCTGGGTCAAATTCCGTATCGTTGGAACAGACGATGCCACATTGGACTGCGCACATGTTGTAATCTGGACGACCACCCCGTGGACTATTCCATCAAACAAAGCGGTCGTTTATGGTAGTGACATTTCCTATGGCCTATATGAGGTGACAGGCCGCCCAGAAGAATGTTGGGCGACAATTGGTGATCGGTATATCTTGGCCGATAATTTGGCCTTGGACGTTATGACGAAAGCGCGCCTTGATGAAACCATGTATCGCCGTTTGTGCGATGTCACAAATGACGATCTGGCAAAAATCAAACTGACTCACCCGCTAAATGGCGCTGAGGGATCAGAAGGTGAATGGGACGATATTCGCGATTTCCGTGCGGCTGATTTCGTAACCGATACGGAAGGAACAGGGTTCGTGCATTGTGCCCCTTCTCACGGGATGGAGGAATACGAACTTTACCGTGATCTGGGCATGTTAGAGCAGGTCATCACCTATAACGTGATGGATGATGGGTCCTTCCGTGCTGATCTACCATTTTTCGGCGGTAAATATATCCTGAACCGCAAAGGCGGCGAAGGAGATGCAAACAAAACCGTGATCGAAAAACTGATCGAAGTTGGCGGTTTGTTAGCCCGTGGTAAAATCAAACACAGTTATCCGCATTCTTGGCGCTCAAAGGCGCCTGTGATCTATCGTAATACGCCGCAATGGTTTGCCGCGATTGACCGCGTTGTTGGTGATGATCAGGACACTTATGGGAAAACGATCCGTGAACGTGCGTTGGCCTCAATCGACCAACTGGTGGAATGGACTCCAAAAACAGGCCGCAATCGCCTCTATTCTATGATCGAGGCACGGCCTGATTGGGTTCTTTCGCGTCAACGTGCGTGGGGTGTACCACTTACTTGTTTCACGAAAAAAGGCGCGCTGCCAACCGATGCAGATTATCTATTGCGCAACGATGATGTGAATGCGCGCATCGCTGAGGCGTTTGAAGCTTATGGCGCGGACGTGTGGTATCAAGAGGGGGCCAAACAACGCTTTCTGACAGGTATCGTTGATCCTGAGGCATATGACCAAGTCTTTGATATCTTAGACGTTTGGTTCGACAGCGGATCAACACACGCATTTGTCCTGCGCGACCGTGATGATGGATCAGAAGATGGATTTGCCGACCTATATTTGGAAGGCACCGACCAACACCGTGGCTGGTTCCATTCCTCTATGTTGCAGGCCTGCGGCACTCGGGGTCGTGCGCCCTATCGTGGGGTTTTGACACATGGTTTCACACTCGATGAAAAGGGCATGAAAATGTCCAAATCATTGGGGAACACAATAGTTCCAGAACAGGTCGTCAAACAATATGGCGCAGACATCCTGCGCCTATGGGTGGCACAATCCGACTATTCCGCAGACCAACGCATTGGGCCAGAAATCCTAAAGGGCGTGGCAGACAGTTATCGCCGTTTGCGCAACACAATGCGTTTCATGTTGGGGTCGCTGCATGATTTCAGCGAGGCGGATCGTATTGAACCTGCCGATATGCCCGAATTGGAACAATGGGTGCTGCACCGTCTTGCGGAATTGGATACCCGCGTGTGTGATGGATACACCGCCTATGATTTCCAGGGCGTTTTTCAGGCGATCTTTACCTTTGCCACTGTCGATCTGTCGGCCTTCTATTTTGATGTGCGTAAGGATGTGTTGTATTGCGATGGTGACACGGTTGAACGCCGCGCGGCGCGTACAGTTTTGGACATTCTATTCCATCGCCTGACAACATGGCTTGCGCCTGTGTTGGTCTTTACCATGGAAGAAGTGTGGCTTGAGCGCTTCGGGGGCGAGGATAGCTCTGTCCACCTGATCGACATCCCAGAAACACCCACTGCTTGGTTAAACCCAGAGCTGTCGGAAAAATGGGCCATGATCCGACGCCTGCGCCGCGTTGTCACCGCTGCGTTGGAAGTGCAGCGCACAGAAAAGGTGATTGGAGCCAGCCTTGAGGCTGCACCTGTTGTTTACCTTGCGGATCAAGCGGTTAAGGACGTTTTGGAGCAGATGCCATTTGCGGATATCTGCATCACATCTGATCTGACCCTTTCGACCGATGCCGCACCAAGTGACGCCTTCACCATGGCCGAGGTTGACGGTATCGCCGTATCATTCGTAAAGGCAGAGGGCGAAAAATGCGGTCGGTGCTGGAAAATCTTGCCCAATGTGGGGACACATAGTCATGTAGGAGTTTGCGGACGCTGTGACAACGCACTATCCTAAATCATCTGGGGACCACACATTGGCCCCCATTTTTTATGAGTGCAATCAAACTGAACGCGGAAAAGGCTTTCGACACGGGCCTTTAATTTGCGATTAAATTTGTCATAGAAGTTGCCAATCTACGCCTCGACCATGCGGATCAGAAAATTGCTTTTCTTGCCGCTCAACCCGTCTTCTTGTTTGAACAACGTGCGCCCATCGGGCAGCTCTTTTGTTTGAAAATACGACGGTCCTGACGCCCCAACATAGCGTCGCCCGACCAACCAAAGGCACATCCAACTTCGTAAACGATGACCTCATGCGTGAATTCAATCATCCCGCCTGTGATTGGGTTTTTGAAATAGGCGGTCGACACTTCACCCAACGCCATGGTTTTATTGACCCCATGTAACCATAAACTCCGCTCGGGCAGTTTTTCAAAATCCGTCAACCCGACCCAAACTTGGTCTTCTGCTGTACCAGTTTCGATTTCTGTATAAACGTTACTTTCTTGTTCAGCCATTATTTCACATCCCTTTACCTTTATTAGTCAGACAAACATGGGTGCTAACAAAATTGACAAATCAGCGTGATAAATATTTGCCAAATGCGATTGCTTCACACAATGACAGCCCCTTGCGCCATCAAACTTGCCTGTTAGGGTAATCCGAAAACAAAGAGAGCGATTATGCCAAAATTTATTATGTCCTATTACATGGGTCCTAACCCACCTTCATCTCCAGAAGAGGGCGCTGAACATATGGCGCGGTACCAGCAATGGTTGATGGGGCACCAAGATGCCCTGGTTGAGCCAGAGAACCCTCTGGTGAAAAAGCGCTTGATCACAGAAAATGGTGTGGTCGAAGGGGGTAAGCCCGGGTCCATGATGGGTTATAGCATTATTCAGGCCGATAGCATCGAAGCAGCAGAGGACATCGCCAAAACCAATCCATTTTTGGCAATGGGCGATATCGAACTGGCCCAAATTATGGAAATGCCCTCATCTTAGTGCGGCAAAAAACGCTTTTAACATGGTTTCTGCCTCATTTGCACAGAGGCCATCGTAAACTTCTGGTTTGTGATGAGTTTGGGTATGCGTGAACACCCTCGCGCCCTGCTCTATCCCGCCTGATTTTGGATCAGAGGCGGCGTAATACAAACGGCGAACACGTGCTGCAGAAATAATGGCTGCACACATCGTGCAGGGTTCAAGTGTGACGTAGAGATCTGCGTTCTCCAGCCGCTCGGCCCCTAATTTGGCACAGGCTTCACGGATCACCAACATTTCCGCATGGGCAGAGGGGTCATTTAATTCACGTGTCCGATTGCCTGCTTGCGCCAAGATTAGGCCATCTGCGTTCACGATCGCGGCACCAACAGGCACCTCGCCCCGCGTGGCGGCGGCACGTGCTTCTGTCAGGGCGACATCCATAAAAGTGCGAAATGTCATGAACAATCCTTTGCTAACCCCTTTCGCAATCGCTGATTTTGCCCTAAAGCGCAAGGCATGAGTGAAGCACCCAAAAGAGGCGACCGCATCGCCAAGGTCATCGCGCGCGCCGGTATTGCAAGCCGCCGAGACGCAGAAAAAATTATCGAGGCTGGTCGTGTCAGTGTAAATGGCATGTCCATTTCCTCGCCTGCTTTGAATGTGCTGTCCAGTGACCGCATCGTTGTCGATGGTAAAGAATTACGATCACCTGAACCCGCGCGACTATGGTTATATCACAAACCTATCGGGCTTGTCACAACGACTCGCGACGAACAAGGGCGCACAACAATTTTTGATGAACTGCCTCCCGAATTACCCCGTGTGATGAGCGTCGGGCGTTTGGACCTGAATTCAGAGGGTTTGTTGCTTTTGACCAACGACGGCGGATTAAAGCGTAAATTGGAACTACCCTCGACAGGATGGCTACGCAAATACCGCGTGCGCGTGAACGGACGCCCACAAGAAAAAACATTTGAGCCATTGCGTAAAGGGATCGTGATTGAGGGTGAAAAGTTTCAACCCATGCAAATCAGCATAGATCGCCAGCAAGGAGCAAACGCCTGGCTGACTGTGGGCCTGCGCGAAGGGAAAAATCGCGAAATTCGCCGCGCGATGGAGGCCGTCAGTTTGAGCGTGAACCGCCTGCTGAGGGTCTCCTATGGACCGTTTCAATTGGGCAATTTGAAAAGTGGAGAAGTCGAAGAAGTGCGGCGCAAGGTTCTGCGAGATCAATTGGGGTTGGACGCCGAAAGTTTTGAAGAAACTCCAAAACCAAAACGCCGCATCCGTAAAGGCCCTAAGTCGCACAATGAAAAGCCCCATGTAAGGCGCACTCGACGCTAAACTTCCCCCTGAAAACCTTTTTAAGTGCGCGAATAAATGGAATGCGGGGTTTTTACAAAAAGGCGATCAAACAGGCAAATGCTGAACTGATTGGCGCAATCTAAGAAACCCGCGCGATCGTCGATGCAGGCAAGGCCAAATGCGCCGAAGCCAAACTGCAAAAAATGAAAGTTTAACCGCTCGACACTCTGGCCGCGGCCAAGGTACGTGAAATGGTAAGACTTGATACCGTTGCAGAAGCAGGTGATGATGCGAAATGATCAACATTTGGCATAAAATGATTTTTCCACTTCTGGGCGCGCTTTCGCTGTCTGGATGTGGAAAAAACGTAGGACCAGTTGATCAGAGCTATATTGCGGCAGCGGTTCCGATTTCTGCCGCCCAATCCGCGTTAATGGAACGCTTATCACAGTTTGAACAATCGCAGTTATCGCGCGGCCTGATGCGCACCGATGGTGGCGGGCCTGATACGCCATTTGATATGCGTGATATTCTGCGCCATTTTCAGGACATCGCATTTTACGATGAATACAACGCCACACTGGGGTTTTCGCGTATTTCTCAGACCTCACACCTGGGAAAATGGACGATGCCGGTCCGTTTTAATCCTGTTTTTGGAAAATCTGTTGACCGCAATCGTGTGAAACTAGCCAAGGCCACCGTCGCAAGATACGTTGAAAAACTATCTCGGATTACAGATCATCCGATGCTGGTGTCAGAACAAAAACCCAATTTTGATGTGCTGTTCATGGGACAGGATGACCGCGATCAGTTGAATGCTTTTTTGGCATCCCGCGGTCCAAAAATTGGCGCCTTGGCGCAACAGATTGTCGCCATGATGCCAGAGGATGTCCATTGCATGGTGATGGCCTTTTCCAATGCAGAAAAACGACTCGGTTACAGGCATGCCATCGCCATTATTCGTGCCGAACACCCTCCATTGATGCAGCGCGCATGTATAGAGGAGGAGCTAGCACAGGGCCTTGGGCTTGCCAATGATAGCCCTTATGCCCGCCCCAGTATATTTAACGATGACGATGAATTTGCAACGCTGACCACCATGGATGCGGTTATGTTGCAGATTTTATATGACCCACGCCTAAGTCCCGGGATGACCTTGGATCAGGCGCGGCCATTCTTATATGAAATTGCAGAGTTACTAAACGCACCACAGAGTTAGTAAGGGAATTTTAAACAGTGGGATTTGGCGGCATTGGTGCCCTATAGTCCCGTATATATCGCAGGCAGTCACGCAATGGGTACACCGTTGATAAGGATGATGGAATTACCCAAGCGAGTACACACATGTACCACGTCATTGCGCGGAACTTAGATTTTGACAACGGGGGAGGATCGCCAGCGGGTACTTCATATCAACACGACCGTATCAGATATTACCTCCAAACACATCCTATTGCCTATGTGGCCAGATACCTACAAATATTTGAGCAATACATATCGTTTTGTGGTGAACACCCGTATAGAACGGGTTCAGGGGTAACGCCTCTATTCCATATGAAAAATTGCCTTGGCCATTGTTTTGAGGCTATGCGTTGCAGGTGCAATTGGCTACCCATACACCACCAATCAAGGAGGATGATATGCGCGCTCTATTACAACGTGTGACTGATGCAGAGGTTAAGGTTGATGGTCAAACAATTGGAGCCACAGGTGCGGGTCTGTTGATCCTGATCTGTGCCATGGCGGGCGATACACAAGCCGAGGCCGTTCAATTGATAAACAAAATCACTAAGCTGCGCTTATTCAAGGATGACACTGGCAAGATGAACAAATCTATCATTGACATCAGCGGTTCCGCCTTGGTCGTTAGCCAATTCACATTGGCTGCCGACACCAAACGTGGCAATCGCCCTGGGTTTTCCAATGCTGCACCACCCGATCGCGGTCGCGCGCTTTATGAATATTTCGCGGACGGATTGGCACAGATGGGCGTACCTGTTGAAACAGGCAAATTCGGCGCAGACATGCAGGTCCGTTTGATCAATGACGGTCCCGTTACAATTTGGCTGGACACCGCCGAGAGGAAATAATTCCAACCTTTTTGACACCCACCCAAACACTAGATTGACAAGGCTCACCCCCCCGCATCGGAGGCGCTTCGTACCTCCAAAGGTCGGATTATAAGATGAAATTGAGGCTTCCCTTGCCAGGTTCTAAATTCACCGCCAAACCATTAAGTTTTATCTACCGGTTTTCATTACTATATTTCTTCAGCTCTGCCCGCGCTACTTGGCGGCGATGGACGGCGTCGGGGCCATCGGCGAAACGTAAGGTGCGTACGTGGGTCCACATATGGGCTAAGTCCGTATCCTGCGAAATTCCTGCAGCACCATGAAGTTGCATCGCTTCATCAATCACCTTGCCCGCCATTAGAGGCGCGACAACCTTAATCTTGGAAATCCACGGTTGTGCCGCGCGAACGCCTGCGGTGTCCATCATATAGGCGGCCTTTAGGCACAACAAACGCGCCATTTCAATTTCCATGCGCGCATTTGCGATGATGTCGTAGTTCGCGCCCAGTTCGATAATCTTTTTGCCAAATGCCTCGCGGGCAAGTCCCCGTTTGCACATCATTTCCAATGCTTTTTCCGCCTGTCCAATCGCGCGCATACAGTGGTGAATACGCCCCGGTCCAAGGCGGCCTTGGGCAACCTCAAACCCCCGTCCTTCGCCCAAAACTACGGCGCGAGCCGAAAGGCGCACGTTGGTAAAGCGCAGGTGCATATGTCCATGAGGCGCATCATCATGGCCGAACACCTGCATAGGGCGCAAAACTTCGACGCCTGGCGTGTCAGCATCCATGACGAACATCGTGTGTCGGCTGTGTTTTGGCGCATTAGGATCGCTGCAGGCCATCACAATATAAAGCGCACAACGCGGATCACCAGACCCCGAAATCCACCATTTTTCGCCGTTTAGAACCCACTCATCACCATCCTTTTTCGCCACAAAACTTAGCTGAGCAGCATCAGAAGATGCGGTATTTGGTTCGGTCATCACATAGGCGGAGCGAGTTTTACCGTCTAACAGGTCATTCAGCCAGCGGTCTTTGTGTTCTTGCGTGCCATAGCGCTCTAACACTTCCATATTACCTGTGTCAGGAGCGTTACAGTTGAACACCTCGGCTGCGATACCAACCTTGCCCATTTCTTCGGCCAGATAGGCATATTCCACGGTGCTAAGCCCATACCCACGCTCACTGTCGGTGAGCCAAAAATTCCACAGACCGCGTTCGCGCGCCAAAGATTTTAGACCATCTAAAATTTCCAACTGACGTTCGGTATGTTTGAAGCGATCCCCAGTGGGGTGTGTACCGACTAAAGCGTGGTACTCTGCATCCAGCGGCGCAATATCGTTTTCCACCATATCGCGCACCGCCTTGATCAATGGTGCAACACGTTCGCTAATCCCAAGATCCATTTTAAACCTCTTACTCTGGCAATTGATAGTCTGCGAATTGACGGCGCAGGGTCAATTTTGAAACCTTACCCGTCGCAGTCAGCGGCAATGCATCCACAAATTCGATGGCATCAGGCAACTGCCATTTCGCCACGTGTTTCAACAGCATCTCGTCAATCTCTGTCTTGTTTACGCGGATATCCCCATTGGGAACCACAACCAAGATTGGGCGTTCATCCCATTTTGGATGAGGCACAGCGATCACAGCACAGCTGGCGACATCAGGATGGCCCATGACTACGTTCTCCAAATCAATGGAACTAATCCATTCACCACCTGATTTAATCAAATCTTTGGCGCGGTCTTGGATCATTAAATATCCATCGGCACTGATGGATGCGATATCGCCCGTTCCAAACCACCCATCGGCGTCCATGGCTTCAGCGGTGGCCTCTTCATTATTGAAATACCCACTGATCACATTGTTGCCGCGAACATAAAGTTCGCCAACAGCTTCACCATCATGGGGCTGGCGAACACCAGCCTCGTTTACAATCTTCAATTCAACCCCATAAACACGGCGGCCCTGCAATTGTTGCAGGTCCAAACGTTCTTCTAATGTGGTATTGGTCGCAAATGACACCGGCAGATTTCCTTGGGTTCCAATTGGACTCATCTCGGTCATGCCCCATGCGTGACAAACGGAAACGCCAGATTTTTCAAATCCTTCGATCATTGAACGCGGCGCGGCCGATCCACCCACGACAACGCTGCTAAATCCATCTGGATTACGACCCTGATTAGCGATTTCGCCCGCCAACCCCTGCCAAACCGTGGGTACACCCCAAGCTGAGGAAACCTTTTCTGCATCCATAAGTTTGAACAAAGATGCCCCATCCAATGCACCCCCAGGGAATATCAAAGATGCGCCAACCATCGGCGCGGTATAGGGCAGCCCCCATGCATTCACGTGAAACAGGGGGACAACGGGCAACACGCGCGCGCCTTCTGACAACATCGCGCCCACGCCTACAACCACGGAATAAGCATGCAACACGGTTGAGCGATGGGAATAAAGCGCCCCTTTCGGGTTCCCAGTTGTGCCAGATGTATAACATAGGCCTGCTGCTGTATCCTCTGGCAATTCAGGCCAATTGAAATCAGTCGAATGTGCTGCCAGTAAATCTTCATAGCAGCCCAGTGGCAGATCACTTTCTACCATGTGATCTGCGTCTGTCATCAGGATGATTTTCAAATCTCTCGGCAATTGATCCCTAATGGCTGCGATCACGGGAACAAATGTGGTATCCACAAAAATTACGCGATCTTTGGCGTGCTGAATTATGTAAACCATCTGTTCAGCGCTTAATCGCGGATTGATCGTGTGACATACAGCCCCCATGCCGCTGATCGCATAATACAGTTCAAAATGGCGATACCCATTCCATGCTAAAGTGGCGACACGATCCCCACGCTCTATTCCCATGTCCAGCAACGCATTGGCCAACTGCCCAACACGCGCATAGGCATCAGGATAGGTATAGCGATGCAAGTCCCCTTCGGTACGTACAGAAACGATTTCAGCAGCTTTGTGAATTTCCGCTGCAAAACGCAGGATTTCGATAATCGATAGCGGTCGATGCATCATTTGGCCCAGCATCGCAGTCTCCCATGGTGTTAGTGTTTTTGTGATATGAAAATGTTTAGCGCATAAAGGCAAGCTGACAATTGCGAAAACGCCGCGTTAATCGCTTTCTACGTCCTGCATCGCCAGGGAGAATTCGGATGACTGTACCTTTCGCAGGTCATCAGTCGACAATGGATAGGTTGGTTTTGACAACCGATTTCGCACAACCCAAATCAGGCGCTCCTGTGCGCGGGTAATCGCGACATAGGCTAGGCGTTTCCACAGAGGCGTGCCCGCCTCAGTCTTTCCCATACGCGCGGCAGTGTAAATATCGGGTGCGAATACCTGAACCGAGTCCCATTGTGACCCCTGCGCCTTATGAATCGTGACTGCGGCCCCGTGTAAAAACGTGGCCCCCATTCGCGCGGCAAAAGGAATAAAGGGTTCTTCTTCGTCCGGTTTTTCGATTTTTACAATAGAGGCTGCCGACAATTGTGGATCCTCTGCCCCAACGACATGCAGGCGTGAAAACCCAGGTTTGCGCCCAGGGCCCAAATAGATAACTTGCGCCCCTTTAATCAAGCCACGCGCCTCTAGATCGATCCGCTTTTTACGGTGTTTCACGGGCAATTCGATCCCATCACAGATCAATGGTTCGCCCGGCAGAAGACTGTCATCGGGCGCTTCATACACCGTTCGAAATGCTTTAATCAGGCGTATACGGGTTGCATTTCGCCACACCAGTACAGGCGAGCGGGCCATTAAATCCACCTCAACCCGCTGGCCCCACTGCACACGATCATCCCGCTTTGCAACGACCTGTATCATCTGTTCAAAGTCGTTAAATTGCAACTGAGGATCCGCCAAAGCGTGGGCCAAATCCAAAATCGGGTTGTCCTGTGTTTGACGATGTACACGTTCCAACTTCAATTTACGTGGCTCAGACAGCGTTTCAAATACCATGCTCCCAGACTGGTTCACAGGCGCAAGCTGTGCTGGGTCACCAAAAACGACTAGGGTTGGAAAAATTTCTTTCAGGTCATCGAATTGACGATCATCTAACATGGACGCTTCATCCACAAACCCGATATCTAATGGATTCTCGCGCCGTTTCCATCCCGTAATGAAATCGGATCCACGCAGCCCCGCAGCGGCCAAAGCCCCCGGAATTGATTTATTATTCTGATAAAACTCGTGCGCACGCGTCAACGCCTCTTCCGTCAAACCCTCAACTTCGGGACGTTCAATTTCGCCTGAAAGCCATTCGGCAATGCGTTCATATTCGGGGTCATAAACAGGGGTATACAGGATCCTGTGAATGGTAGTTGCGGGCACTCCACGCACACGTAAAACACTTGCCGCCTTATTCGTTGGCGCAAGAATAGCAAGCGTGCGTTTGTCACGTCGACGACGACTTTCGTAATCACCCGAAATCACCTCAACGCCTGCTTCAGAAAGCGCGTTGTAAAGATGCGCAAGTAGCAGCGTTTTACCCGATCCTGCCTTGCCCATCACGGCCATAACACTTGATGTGCTGTCGCGTGGTGGCATCAACAGGCTGTCGTACAAATCAATCCCAGAGCGAAGCAGCATAGCGCTGAGATTGTCAAAGGCGTCGGCTTGATCGTCAGAAAAGATTACTGCAGGTGGTGTCATGCCGCGACCCTACTGTGCGGCATGACAAAGCACCAGAGGGGATCATCCCTCCAATACATCCTCAAGAGTACGCAAACCCGTCCGTGGGGATTGCACTAGAACAGACATATTGCCAGGTTTGTGCTGGTTGTTCATCATCTTCATGTGTGCGCCGGGAATTTCTGCCCAAGGAAAAACTTCCGACATGCAGGGGTCCAAGCGGCGCTCAACCATCAAACGGTTCGCTGATGCAGCCTGTTTCAGATGAGCAAAGTGGCTGCCCTGCAAGCGTTTTTGGTGCATCCACATGTAACGCACGTCAAAGGTACAATTAAACCCTGTCGTGCCCGCACAGATCACAACCATACCACCTTTTTTGCAGACAAACGTTGAAACAGGAAATGTGGACTCACCCGGATGTTCAAACACCATATCCACATTGTTGCCCTTGCCTGTGATGTCCCAAATCGCCTTTCCGAACTTACGCACCTCTTTAAACCACTCGACATATTCGGGGGTGTTCACGGTTGGTAGCTGTCCCCAGCAATTGAAATCTTTGCGGTTCAACACGCCTTTAGCGCCCAAGTTCATGACAAATTCACGCTTGCTTTCGTCGGAAATTACGCCAATCGCATTTCCACCCGCGGCATTAATCAATTGGATTGCATATGACCCTAATCCACCCGAGGCACCCCAAACTAAAACGTTCTGGCCTGGTTTCAATTCATGTGGGTGGTGACCAAAAAGCATTCGATATGCTGTGGCAAGCGTCAGTGTGTAACATGCGCTTTCTTCCCATGTTAGGTGTTTTGGGCGCGGCAACAATTGTTGTGCCTGAACGTTCGTAAATTGAGCGAATGATCCGTCAGGTGTTTCATAGCCCCAGATACGCTGTGATGTTGAATACATCGGATCACCACCGTTACATTCCTCATCATCACCATCATCCTGATTACAGTGAATCACAACTTCGTCGCCAACTTTCCAGTTGCGCACTTTATCACCGACGGCCCAAACGATGCCAGATGCGTCAGAACCCGCAATGTGGTAATCGGCACCGTGACCATCAAACGGTGAAATCGGTACACCAAGGCCTGCCCAGACTCCATTGTAATTAACGCCTGCAGCCATAACCAAAACCAACACTTCGTGGCTATCTGGTTTCGGGGTATCAACAACCTCGACCTGAAATGCCTTGTCAGGTTCGCCATGGCGTTCACGACGGATCGTCCATGCGTACATCTGTTTCGGCACATATCCCATCGGAGGGATTTCACCGACTTCATAAAGCTCTTTCTCAGGTGCGTCATACTGCGCAAGACCAGAGTTCGTATCTAAGGCCATTTGATCCTCCTGTTCTATTTTTCGCCGCATCGCAGAATCGCGAATTCCTTTGAGTGCTAAAGACAATAAAGTAATAATGCAACTTTTTTCTGCGTTTTTTTGTAATTTTATAACCGAGCAATCGCAGAAAAATGCATAACGCTTGATAAAATTTCACGAAAGTCGATCATTTTTTCACTGGTCAATGGGCAATTTACATAAATCATCACGTTAAACCATTAAATTACTGCAGTTTATAAACATTCGTTTTTTAGCACTAGGCGTGTAAATTCCGCACAATACTATGAACTCCTCTACGCAAAATACGGACACGCCGCAGTGCGGCGAATTGACAAAGCCATATAATTTCGAATATCTAACAATAAACGTAATTTTATTACTCATGAGAGGATTCGATGTCGCAAGCGCAAAAAGACCGCCCCTGGCTAATCAGAACCTACGCTGGCCACTCAACGGCGCAGGCATCAAATGCGCTTTATCGGGCTAACTTGGCCAAGGGCCAGACAGGCCTGTCCGTGGCCTTCGATCTCCCTACGCAAACGGGATATGACAGTGACCATACCTTGGCCCGCGGCGAGGTTGGGAAAGTGGGCGTTCCTATCTGCCACCTGGGCGATATGCGCACATTGTTTGATGAAATTCCGCTGGAACAAATGAACACATCCATGACAATCAACGCGACAGCGCCATGGATGCTGGCCTTGTATATCGCAGTGGCAGAGGAACAGGGTGTAAATGTCAAAACGCTTCAGGGCACCGTGCAAAATGACCTGATCAAAGAATATCTAAGCCGCGGCACATATATATGCCCGCCAAAACCATCGCTAAAACTGATAGGAGACGTAGCAGAGTACTGTTATAAAAACGTGCCGAAGTGGAACCCGATGAACGTCTGTTCCTATCACTTGCAAGAGGCAGGCGCGACACCTGAACAGGAATTGGCCTATGCCATGGCAACGGCGATTGCGGTTCTGGACGAGCTAAGACCCCGCGTCGCACCCGAGGATTTCCCCGCGCTGTGCGGACGCATTTCATTCTTTGTAAATGCAGGCATACGCTTTGTTACCGAAATGTGCA
>Ga0255753_1002040_pt1 | contig 22864 bp, 17 predicted proteins | sample 041ome_10_FD_179953 | JGI IMG/M metagenome (GOLD analysis project Ga0255753, IMG submission 179953) | Coastal salt marsh microbial communities from the Groves Creek Marsh, Skidaway Island, Georgia - 041412US metaG (version 2) | ecosystem: Environmental > Aquatic > Marine > Intertidal zone > Salt... | reverse complement strand
GCCAGCAATAACAACGACTTTGAATCCCTGAAGCGGTCTCATGCCTGTCAATCCGGTTTGAAGCAAATCGGAGTGAAACACAAACAGGCCCATCGCAACCAGAACCACGGCCATCGGAAAGATCTCCCAAAACAAACGGAACGAGAATTCCGTAACGGCGTTCGTGATGGGCACAGGACCGGTGAGAACCATGCTCAAACCCAAATCTTCCCAGTCGCAAAGGCCTTCTGATTCGATGGGGTCGCCGTTTTGGTCGTAGCGACAAGCACGCTCGAGCGTGGCGATGGCGTCCAGTATCTCCTGCGTGTCCGATATGATGTCTTTGGCGGGCCTGTTTTCGGTCACGGCAACCGCCATGATCGCCCGATCAAGCAAACCATCTGGGCCGTCATCTTCACTGCCTCCGATGTCACGCGCCAATTTGTTCAAACCGGCGGTCGGAGTTCCGTCTTCCTCGTACATTTCTCCAATAACCAAATTGATGGTGGTTTGACTGGGTATTTCGTATGCGCCGCCGAACCTCGCATCGGTGGAAGCTGCTGCTGCATTCAAATTTTCAGCAAAATCCCTTGAGAGACAATCGTCTTCGGGGTTGTTTGAGCAACCGAGTTCGCCCACCTCTGTGATGATCGCTTCGCGAATTCGAGGAGCACTTGAATTGACTTCTTTGAGAACCGTTGAGAGGGAAAGAATGTAAATCACGTCATCGGAATCGTCAGAGAGATAGGGATTGAGCACGTTCTCAACGTAGCTGATCTCTTGTAAAATCCTTTGATCGGTGATGTTGTACTTGTCCGATTCGATGTAGACGACCATCACGTTCGTTGACCAATCTTCCTCCACTTTCCCAATGAGTTCAGCGACCCGACTCCCTTCGGGGAGATAAACTTCCAAATCACCGTTCACGTTCAATGCCGGGTTGTTGGGGTCGTCGTCAAAACGGGTATCATCAAGAAAACCGGATTGCGTAACAAAGTAAACCGTAAGCAAGAGAAAGACCATCACGGTTGGAATCGGAAATCTCGTGATGGCTCCTGTTGCGCCTGATTTTTGCCACTCACGCTTGAATCGTTTGGGAGCATCGAGGACAGCATCAAGTGCTTTTTTGGAATCCATGGTCTGGAGTTGACCTGAGAGTTGGTCCCGTACGGCCTTGGATTTGCTTCCAAGGGCGTTGAGGCGACGATTGCCTGCACCGGTTCCACCGTCATCAACGGCTTTTTCCGGCCCGTCTCCTTTCGCCACAAACCCACCTATGTCACCGGGAGGCAGGGCACCTTCAAAGCCTTACCTTTTCATTGACGGTCGAGACGGTTCATTTTGGAGAACCGTTGCCGACGGGTTGAAATGCCGACCCGATACCGACGGATTGGACCCACCTCATTGACCGAGACGGGGCCAGGTGAGGCACATGCCCGACCCAAAACTACCCGAAAAACGTTGGTCCATTGATTTGGAGAAAAGTATCCAAGAAGAACACTACGCTGACAAGAACCTCTACAATCGGCGTTATGCGTTCAATCCAGAAAGCGGAAAAGAACTCTTTGTCGTTGACACGCCCCCTCCATACCCATCCGGAACCTGGCATATTGGAGCCGTTGCCCAATACTCGATGATCGATGTAATCGCCCGAAGCCAGCGGTTGCTGGGCAAAGAGGTGTTTTTCCCCTGGGGTGTTGACCGAAACGGTATCAACATTGAGTTTACCGTGGAGAAAAATACCAAACGGAAGATGAAGACCTACGATCGCGCCGAATTTTTGAAACTTTGCGAGAGCACCATTGAAACGTTCACGCAAGCCATGAGGGACACGGCAAGAAGGGTGGGGTTGTCGTGCGATTTTGACAAAGAGTACCTTACCGACGCCCCCGACTACCGCAGTGTCACACAATCTATCTTTGTTGAACTGTTCAAGAAAGGCGACATCGTTGAAGATTTGAGGCCCAACATCTACGACCCGGTTGAAGGGACGACCATCGCCGATGCAGAGGTCGAGCGGCTGCCACGAAAAACCAAACTCGTTGATGTACGTTGGGTGTGCGAAGACGGAGAGGAACTCGTGATCTCAACCACTCGTCCAGAGATGATCTGTGCATGCGGTGTCGTCGTTGTGCATCCAGATGATGAACGCTACCGGCACTTGGTGGGTAAATCCGTTCACCTCCCCCTTGAGACCGCCGGCAGGTCGACCACCGTCCCCGTCATGGAGCACCCCTCGGTCAAATCTGAATTTGGTTCTGGAATCTTGATGGTTTGTTCTTTCGGAGATCAGAACGATGTTGCGGTGTTCCGAGAGCTTGGTTTAACACCTTTCCAAGCCATTGACCTCGACGGAAGGATGACTGAGGTCGCCGGACCTTTGCATGGACTCAGTGTCCTTGAGGCGAGGAAACAAGCCACCTTGCTCCTCGAGCAACAAGGCCATGTGGTGCAAGTGGTTGAACGAGAACAGGAAATCCCCGTTTCGGAACGAGGAAAAAATCCTGTCGAGATTATTCTTCTGAAGGAATGGTATGTACGCCAAACGCATATTCAGGACCGGATGCGGGAATTGATTGAAGACATCACCTTCCATCCCCCTCGTAACCGTCAGTTCCTCATCGATTGGATGGACAACATCAGCATCGATTGGCCGATCAGCCGTCGCCGATGGTACCATACCGAGATCCCGATTTGGTACAGCGAGGATGAACGTCGGGTGGTGGTCCCACCAGCGGGGAGTTACGTCCAACCATGGCGAGACTCCCCACCCGATGGAAGTCGGGTGCTGGACCGAATCACCAGGGAAGACCTCGGGAGTTTTGAAGATTTGAAACCCTCGCTGGGAACCATCATCGGTGAAGAAAAGGTCTTCGACACGTGGATGGACTCATCAAATTCCAACCTGTTCGTAAGCGGCTACCTCAATCACCCTGATGTCTTTGAGCGAGCCTTCCCGACCGCTTTGCGGCCCCAAGGGAAAGAGATCGTTCGAACGTGGTTGTATTACACCCTGCTGAAGTCAACCCTCGTTCTCGACCAACCCGGATTCCAGCACGTCTGGATTGACGGGCTTGGCATGGACCCATGGGGACGAAAAATGAGCAAATCGCTCGGAAACGGCATTGACGCTGACTCCGTTTTGGAGTGTGGTGCAGGCGGGCGAACAGGTTCATGGAAGGTCAAAGGGCCCGACGGCTCGGTGAGCCTACAAGCCAACAAAATCGGAAGTGAATGCTTCCGCCTTTGGAAAGCATGCGATGCTCAGGTTGGGGACGATTTTCAAATCAACCCCGAAGAAATTGAGAAGAAATATTTTGGTGTTCTCACCAAACTCTTCAACGTGGCTCGTTTTGCATCACAATTCGAAGTCCCAGAGAACCTCGAAGTTGTTCCTGCTGAACTTGCACCCGAGGACATGTGGATCCTCGCTGAATTCCAATCCACCATGGACCACGTTCGCATGGCTTGGGAGAATCTTGACATCTACACCGCAACACAAGCGCTCAAAACATTTGGTACCGGTTTGCTCCCGAGCCACTACCTCGAGATGGTGAAATCCCGTTTGTACGACGACGACAAAGCCGCAGCATGGACCTTGCACCGGATTGTAAGGGATTTCATGTCGGCGTTCAGCCCCGTCTGCCCCTTCTTCACTCACCACGTTTCAGCCACCGTGTACGGCGCATCGGCGGTTGAAGTGGATGCTTTTCCGTCACCACCACTTCCCGAACTTAACCCCGGAACGGACGAGGGGAGGCGACTTTGCAGCCTCTCAACCACCCTTCAGGACTTCAACGGACGAACATGGGCTGCGAAGAAAGAAGCGGGCATTTCCCTGAACCAACCCATCGAAAACATGCCGATTCCCGATGAATTGGGAGAGTTTTCCGCAACCCTCACCCGGATGCATCACCTCGTCTGATCACTCTTCCTCAAAGAGCGTGGTCTGGCGGGACGGGGGAGCTTCCAGGTTCCCGAGGCGAAATCCAACAAGGCGAATACCTTTCTCTGCTTCGACGGTGTTGGCAAAGAGTCGGGTTGCGAGGCGCTTGAACACCGCCGCATCGTCCATGGCTACGGGAATGCTTCGACTGGATGCATGGGTCTCGAATCCCGTGTAGCGAATTTTCACTTCCGCAAGGCGACCGGACACTCCCAAAGCATTGGTTCGCTCCATGACGACCTCCACCAGTTCTTCCAAGCGTTGAAGCACCGTTTCGTGGTCGTACTGGTCATGTTCAAACGTGTGCTCTTTTCCGATGGACTTTCGGCTCCGGACCGGGCTCACGATATTGCTGCTTTCGCCTTCCACGACCTGCATGAACCAGTATGCAAAACGTTCACCTGCCAATCGCGTCAGGGAAAGCTCGCCCAGTGCATGCAACTCATCGGCCGTTGTGTATCCCCATTCTGCCAGTTGTGTCGCCCGTTTCGGACCAATTCCAGGAATTTCCCGAACCGATCTCCCGAAGAAGAACGCCTCAATTTCGTCTGGCAGAACACGATGGATGCCGTTGGGTTTGTTGACTTCGCTCGACATTTTCGCAAGGACCCTCGTTGGACCAATTCCAAACGAGGCGGTTAACCCAAGGGCCTCAAAAATAGCGGATTGCAACGATTTCGCTAACGCCAAAGCTGCGTCCCAGTCCCCCTCAACCGCTTCGGTAACGTCCATGTACGCCTCGTCGATGCTGGCCTTCTCAAAGGTGCCAGCCGGTGCCCGGAGGATCTCCATCACCCTCCGGCTTGCACGGCTGTACAAGCCTCGAGTCCCTCGGATGTAACGGGCCGGCCCAAACGGGGCAGCAGGGCATCGTCTCCACGCTTCAGAAATCGGCATCGCCGAACGAATCCCGTATGCTCTTGCTTCGTAGTTGCATGTTGAAACAATTCCACGGCCACGGCCTTGCTTTGGGTCCGAACCGATGATGAGCGGGATGCTTTCATCAAAGCCGTGGTGAAGGGTTTCAACGGCTGCAAAAAAGGCGTCCAAATCACAATGAACGATGATTCGCTCCTCGCTTTTACCGCTCAATTTCCCTCTCACTCCACCGGTTTCACGGTGGCCGCGGTGCTTCAACTTGATGGGGAATCAGTTCAAGAAAGGGGTCTGCAAAAAGAACGATGACCTCGTTTGAAAACCGTCAATGATCGACATGAAGACCAGCAAAACCCGAGAACCATCGCACCCGTTGCTGCGACGGCCTGCCCCTGAACTCAACTTGGCCGATGTTTGTCCGCAGCCAGGTTTGGTGTATCACTTGGCCGGCCCGGGTCATGCCGGTCAAGGTATGCGCCCCGTCGCCGAGCATTGGGTCGCACAGGCCCTTTCTGCAGGTCACATGGTCCATTGGGTGGACGGTGCGTGCCGAATTGACCCCTCCCGACTTCTTGCCCCAATTGCTCGCTTACATGCCGACACGGAAGCGTGTCTCGCTCGGCTTTACCTGAGTCGGGGGTTTACACTTCACCAACTCGACCGACAAATTGAGCGCCTGTCACATGAAGTTCAGTTAACGCGCTCACCTTTGGTCGTTGTTGACGGATTGTTAGCCATGCACGAGGACGACGCTGTTAAACAACTGGAGTCACGAACCTTGCTCAGGCGTCACGCTCGCGTACTTCAGCGGCTCGCACAACATCACCACGTAGCGGTGGTGGTCATCACGGAACAACGCGCACGGTCACCGCATCTCGCTCAACTCCTCCGGCACCTGCACCGTCACTTTGACCACCATTTGCTCGGTGAATGGCAGGGGTCACGACGCCAACGATGTCTCTTTTTACGCCATCCACGAACCGGACTTCAGGGACGATGGGAACCGGAACTTGACCGCACACAGACGCGATTTACACTCCAGCCCCGCGAATTTGTTCAACGAACGATGCCCCCTTCTACGGGCGCATTGGCGCTCCGTCATGGTGAACGTTAAAATCGAGAAGCGTCGCTTGTTGACCCTCCATGTTGATGCGCTCATTGGTCCAACCAAACGGGGCAAGAAGCGCCCAGATGGCCCGTTCGGCAAGTTGCTGATAGTGCTGGTAGCACCCCAAGACTTCGCTCGTGTCATGAAGTTCTTCGGCAAGGAGTACCCGGTCGAGCGGGTCACGGGCGCTTGAGTTCACAACGGTGTACCGAATCTTCCCCCCAGGAGGGATGTGAAGTCCTTGTTGATGTGCACGAACAAGCGCCGCATAGGTGAGGTTTTTCACGCGATAATCATTCAATGCCGTCGTCACCCGTTGAGCGATGACCAACGATTGGGGCGTGACTTGACCGGTCTGGAGACGCTGAAGTTCTGCGCGATAAAGTTGGAACACACGTTTCTGCGATTCCGGGCCGGGAATCCCCGCCGCCATGGGTCCAGAAGCCAACAAGGCCAACCCGTTTTTCTGAAGTTCCTGCACCCAAAGTGGAGTGGAATGCTGACGCAACTCAATGCCTCGAACCTTGTATTCCCCACCTCCATAGGCCCAATATTTCGTGAGGGAACCTGAACCGTGAACACGACTGGGGAGGAAAGCGATGAAATCGTAGTGCTGCTCAAATTCAAGAGGGATGCCCACCTGTTTGGTCACGCGCGCTGCGAAGGCCTCCGCATCAAGGCGCTGCTCTCGTTTGTTTCGTTGGCGGCGATCGGAGAGCCAGACGCAATCGACGATGGCGTGCAGAACGTCCCAACCGTCCCGTTGAGCCTCCTCGATGGTCGCTAGCAAAATTTCACGCGACCAAGCGCAAATCGCCTCGTGCGCTTCAATACGTCCGAAACGAGCGTTGCGATAGCCGGTGTACCCAAAGCAAGTGACCAACAACCACTTCAGAGCATTTTGCCGGAGGTCAAAGGCGTCGCCTTTGGCCTTCCGCTGGCGCTTCAGTTGTCGCCGACGCTCGATAATGGGAGCAACAACACGACCAAGAAACCCGTGACGTCGACCGCAGGTGTGGCTGGACAATCCCGGGACTCGCATCGCATGCTCGTGGGCCAACGGGAACAAACCATGACCAAACGCCGAACGGCGATACCTCCGCTGAAATTCTGAAATCGCCGCATCGGGGTCAAGGGGGACCAAGGCATCGCGAGAAGGGTTTTCCGGCGGCTGGCAGCAGGTGCAATTGAGGGTCTCGGGAGAGATGTTGCGGGTGGCGATGATGCTCGGAAAAAGGCTGGCGAAATCAAGTTCGATCACGGAAGAATGGACTCCTGGGCGACTGTCAAGATACAACCCCCCTCGGTCGGCGTGAAGAAGTTCGAGGGCGGATTTTGTGTCCTCCGGTCGGTTTTTTTTCCATGGTACCAAAACGCCGTCGTCCATGGCGACACGCATCTGGATGGCACTGATGACCGAACCCGGTGAGAGCCGAGAAATCACTTGGGCCGATTGGCAGGAGTGTTGCGCCAATTCGAACAACCCCGCAACACCCCCTTCCTTGACGATGAAACTGTTGCGAAGATCCAAATGCAAACGACCTTCCAAAAAGAATGCACCGTGACGGTGGCGAGTATGTCCGTAAGAGCGCACGGTTCGGGCCTTTGTGGATTGGCGGAGAAGAGCTGTTGAGCGACCCAACCGAAGTTGGCGTCCTGATGTTTCGCTTTGATGGGCGAACCATGGAAACAAACGTTGGTCGCCACCGTAGGTTAAAACAACGTCCGGGTCAATCGCTTGAAACGCTTTCTCAAAGGCTCCGAGGAAATCACCGAGTGAAGAATACTGCGTTCTTTCAAGCGTCACCTCCGTTACGGCACGCGGTGACGAACGAAGGCCCGGTTCGTTCTTGACTTGCAGCTGAATGCTCTTGACCGTATCATGAACTGATGGAAGCGATGTGGAATCGAAAGTCAAACCAAATTGGAGAACACAAAGAGGTGGGCTGTCGTCCGAGCCCCCCGTTGGAACCGGCTGAAGGGCAATCGGTTCGTCAGGGTCCCAGCGCACTTTTGTGAACGGCTTGCAGCCATGTTCACTCAGAAAACGCTGCACTAAATGCGCATCCACCGAATACAGGGTGTAGCGATGGAAGTCCCCGCGCGCTTCGATGTGCTCTGCAATCGCCTTGAGGTGATGAAACGGTCCAATTCGCACCTCCAAAACCGTTGTTCGGCCCTCGCCCTCCAAATCGAGATGCATGGCTCTTCGCTCCACACCGAGCACACCAAACCGTGCCGAAATTTCCGGCAGCATCAGCCAGTGTTCAAGGCGCTGCAGTTCGATGGACGAGGCATGAACATGCAGAGCTGCTGTCCACGGTACTTCGCACGCATGAGCCGTCCCGGCTTCATCGCTGATCCAAACCATCATGCCGGTGTTGAGGGCGTTCTCATGAACGTCAAGCAACCACCCCTCAATCATCCACTCGCCTCTCTTCAAGCGCGGAGAGGCGTCGGTCCAGTTGGCCGATTCGAACCATCAAGCCCACGGCCATGCTCAGCACCATCGGATGCCATGTCTCAAGCGAGGGGAGCATTCCTCCGGCGGCGCGCCGTTGGCGCACCTCGTCAAACAAGGCATCCAATGCGGCTTGCTCCGCCGCTGGGAGCGCTCGCCGATAGCCATGCCATCGTTCCAATTCAACTTCAACCCGGGTTCGCCATGGCGGTACACTTCGTCCCATGGCTCGAAAAGCAACAGGGTAGCCCAGTTGGTTTTTTCAGACCCTGAATTTGAAAGTGAAAGTGCTAGAGGTGCTCTTGGTTCACAACAAAGTCACAAGGTTCACCTGCGAGGACCGCCATGACATTCACGGCGATGTCCGCACCGACGCGAGCTTGGGCCTCAAGTGTGGATGCCCCAATGTGAGGGGTGCCGTGGAAGTGTTCGTGTTGAAGAAGCGGGTGATTGGGGTTCACGGGTTCAACTTCAAACACGTCGAGTGCGGCAGAGGTGAGCGTCCCGGAAGCCAATGCCTCAACTACGGCATCTTCATCCACAATACCTCCCCGAGCGCAGTTGATGATGTGGTTTCCACACGGGGTCCCGTCCAAGCCGGTTTGCGGCATGGAGGCGAGACGGGCAGCGTTCACGAGATGGAAGGTTTCGTCCGTGAGGTTGCAATGAACGGACACGTGGGTGCAATGAGCGAAGAGGGCGTCAACCGTTTTGTGAAGACGCGTGTTCTGGGCTTTGGCGATTTTGGGCGGGAGGTACGGGTCGTAGGCGTGGACGACCATGCCAAAGGCTTGGGCGACTTGACCGACCGATTGCGCAATTCTTCCAAACCCGATGAGACCAAGTGCTTTTCCGGAGAGTTCTGAGCCTTTCATGGCGGATTTTTCCCATTTCCCAGCACGAATGGAACGGTCAGCGCGAGGAAGATGCCGGATGCAAGCCAAAAGGTGAGCAAGCGTCAGTTCAACCACCGATTGCGTGCTGGCACGAGGTGCATTCACGACCGCCATGCCCAGTTGCCCCGCAGTCTGGAGGTCGATGTTGTCAACGCCGACACCTGCGCGACCGATCACCTTCAGACCTCCTTCGGATGCCCGAAGAACTTCGCCGGTTAGTTTGGTGGCACTTCGAACGATGATCGCATCAAAGGCATTCAAAACACCAGACAGCAATTCCTCTAACGAGTAATGCTTGAGGACAACCTCGTGCCCCTCCTTTTCCAAGAGTTCTACAGCCTTTTTTTCCATCCCATCGGTCACAGCGATACGGGCCATGGCGGCGGGTTTAATCGGGGGTGTTAGAACCTTGGGTTGGACCTCGTCAATCACCGTTGTCTTGAACAACCCCCACCGAGTGCGAAGAGCGGGAAGCAACATGGCCACCGATGTTCAAGGTCTTCTCTGGGGAGCGGGGATTCTCGCCTTGCCCCTTCTTTTAGCGCTGCCAATGCGTTTGGCGTGGCAGTTTTGGGTTGGCATTGGACACGAAGTTTCCGAATACCGTACCATCGTCCGCCAAATCGTAGATTCGGGCCATCAGGTCACGGCGTTTTCTCAAAACTTGGACGATATTGCCCGGAATCTTCGGATACCACCTGCGAAGCAACGTCTCATCGAAGCAGAGTTGCTCCATCCCCTCACCTTGTCGCACTTCTTGCTGCTCCCGGCGTTACTGATTCTCCCGCTTTCTGCCATCATGGCCCTCCCGTTGATTCTCATCGGCTTTCCGTTCATGTTGCTCATGGAGTTTGTGTTGATTCGCCAAAACCTGCTCATCCGAATCCTCAAAGCCACGGAGCGTGGGATGCACTGGCAGGTCATCCACATTCCAAAACCACATCGAGGAGTGCGTGAGAGCAAACGGTCCTTGACAGAATTTTCACAGCACATTGAGCACTTCAACTACGTCCCCCAGGCAGCGTTTCTCGGTTTATTCGCCTGGTTGATCGTTCACTGGGTCTTGAACCTCGACTCCTGGGCGGTGGAATTGGTCGTTTCAGCCGTGCTCTACATGGTCCTCTTGTCCATTCTCTCCGTTTTGAACACGGCTTTTGAAGCCGACCTGGTCTTCGTGGACCCTGCAAAAGGGCGTCTCGTCCCCGTGAATCAGTGGCTTGAAGGTGTGCTCAACCCGATTGTCGGCTTGGGTTTGTTGTTCCTCCTCGGTCGAAACCTGCTCGAGGAAGCACGAGATGTCACCGGAAACCCAGTGTTGTTCTCGACGGTCGTGCTGACCCTCCTGTACGGAGCGGCCGTGGTGGGCATTTCCTACCGGTGGGGTTACGCATCGTGGCGCGGGGCGCGAGTCCGCCAAGACTTCGAGAGCCAAGTGATCGAACACCTCAGCCCACTCTCGTACGACCTCACACGCACCAAAGGCCGAATTGATTTCAATGTCCGAATGGGCATGAACGAGCGCCTAACAGCATTCGAAGCCGACCGGACCCACCAATTATCGTTTGAGGACCTGCAAAAGCTTCCAACAGTACCCAGCGGCACCTCGGCACCAACCAATCCCCTGCGAAAGGACTAGTCAAGCCACGGAATGTGTTCGGGAAGTTCGCCAAACAAGTTGGCTGGAATCGCCGTCTTGATTTTGGAAACGCTGCCGAGTTTCTCCGAGGTCGCTCGCTGCCATGCGTCGAATTCATCAAAGTTCGACATGGACAACACCGGATTGTTTTCACGGTTCCAATCCAACGACATCATCTCGGTACCGGGTGGGTCATGACCTGAACAGACGATGGTGTGGCCCTCAAAACGCTCCAAGACGCGAAGTGCATCCCAATGTTCCCGAGGCCGACCGCTCGGCAAATCGTCTCGTCCCACGCCGCCTGCTCCAGTAAACAAAAAATCCCCGGTCATGATATATCCTGGGACATGAACGATCATTGAATCGTTCGTGTGCCCCGGTGCCGCATGAAAACTGAACGGAACCGAACCCATGCTGAAACTTTCCCCATCACTCACGTGGATGGAAACTCCGAGGCTTGCGGTGTTGTGGAACATGACGTACTCACATCCGGTTTGCTCCCGCAAAGAAAAGCAGGCCGTGATGTGGTCGGCGTGTGTATGGGTGGCAATGGCATAACGAAGATGCAGTCCATCAGTGTCAAGGCGGTTCAGATATGCATCCATGAAGTCGTAAACAGGGTCAACCAAGGCGGCTTCGTTCGTGGATTCATCAACGATGAGGTAGGTCATGGCCCAAACGTCCTCGTTCAATTGCTCGAAGCGCATGGTTTGGCCAAATGAAGCGATGCTTTGAACTTTGACGGTTCCCGATTTCATCAAATACTGTCGCCACCACTCTCCCTGCATGACGGTTCTGGCAGACTACGGATTGTTGCTAGCTGGGTTGACGCTGGGTTGTGCGCTCGGGTGGGTGCTTGGCCGTCAGGCCAACAGCGCTGCCCTGATTCGGGCAGAAGAGCGCATCCGAGCATCTGAGACCACCTCTGAAGTCAACGAGCAACGGCTTCGGGCCGAGGTTGAAGCCCTCTCAAAACGATTGAGCGCTGAAAACACAGAACATTTTTTCAAAATGGCGGAGGAACGGTGGATTCGAAATCAAGAACAGGCAAATCATGAACTTGAAACACGAAAACTTGCAGTTGAGCATCTGCTCAAACCCCTTCAAGAGGAACTCGTGCGCCTCCAAACTCAAAACACCGAGATGGAGAAAGAACGCATCGGTGCATACGAAGGATTGCGCCGACACATCAAAGAATTGGGTGAGAAGACCGAATCCCTCTCAAGCAGAACCACCGCCCTCTCCACTGCCCTGACCACATCGGGACAAGCCCGAGGAAATTGGGGTGAAGTCAAATTACGTCGCTTGTTCGAGATGGCGGGCTTAACTGAGCATGTGAATTTCAAGGAACAAGTAACGCTCGAAAACGGATTGCGCCCTGACTTCGTCGTGGTTCTTCCTGAAGAAGGCGTGATTCCTATTGACTCGAAAGCCGTTGGAGAAAAGTATCTTCAAGCGGTTGAAACCGATGCCGGACCCGTTCAAGATGAGTTGCTGCTCAAGCATGCAAAAAGCATGCGTACTCGAATCACTGAACTCAGTTCAAAAGCCTATCAAGAATCCATTGAGGGTCAATTTGACCATGTGGTGATGTTCGTGCCAAGTGAAGCCATGGCGGCGGCGGCGTTCAATGTGGACCCCGAATTGATGGAATATGCCATGAGCAAAGCCGTCTTGGTCACGACACCCGTCACCATGCTCGGCTTGTTGAGAACCGTAGCGCTGTACTGGCAACAACATGCTCTGGCTGAAGGGGCCCGGGAGATTTACGATGTTTCTCGAGAATTCTATAAACGGGTCACGACCATGGTTGAGCACTTCAGCAAGGTCGGTGGACATTTGGAAAAGGCGACGATGGCCTACAACGAAACCCTCAGTTCCTATCGATCTCGTGTTCTCCCGCAAGGTCGCAGACTTGATGATTTGAAGGTATCAGACACTTTGCAGCAGGCGCTGCCGGAGCCAAGCGAAATCCATCAATCGCCCACTGAGTAAGCGTGCGTACGAGGTTTCTTGTTCTCAGTGAGGTTGGCCAGACCATGCATCCTCTCACCGTGGTTTACCTTGAGCATGATGGGAAAGTGCTGCTCGTCGACGGAGCTGGAGATGGACCCCTCAAACCCGAACCCGGGCGACTTGAGAGCGATCGATTGTTGCGCTTCCCCACCCACGATGAAACCCAAACAATGGGCATCGTCTACACCGAAAAAGGGCGGATTCGGCTGATGTTCGGAAACACCGAAGTGGAAGTCGTCAAGGCGTATCCAGACCTGGACTGGCCAAAGAATTGGGCTTGGAAAGATGCCTGTATTGCCGATAATGCGGTCCATCCTGTTGCCAGAGAAGCCATTTACCGTTCACTCCATCGGTTGGTGTCCAAGGTCATGATCCAAAACAGAAGCGGCAAGGTGCTGATGGCTAGGGTGGAGCGAGGGCACTTTCGAGGATTTTGGACGCTTCCTGGCGGGTACATGGACCACAACGAACACCCTGCATCTGGATGCATTCGGGAAACTCAAGAGGAACTCGGGCTCAGCATAGAATTGGACGATGCAGAGCCGGTGATCACCCAACGTGTCTTCAATGAAGAGGGGGTTTCGTTTGTTTCCCTCACCTACAGAGCAACATGGGATGGAACCGTGGATGAGTTGACCCTTCAAACCGAAGAAATTTCAGAGGCCAAATGGTTCCCGGTCAACGAAGCCTATGCTTGTGCCGTCTCTGAATTTGACAGGGAAGCCCTTCGGACTTTGCTGTGAAATCATCCACCCAGGATGGACCGGGCGGCGTCCAAAGCCGCACCCAACCCTTCCGGTTCCGAACCGCCACCTTGGGCAAATGTGGGTCGCCCTCCTCCGCCACCTTTGATGTGATGTGCGATGCTACGGAGCAGGTCCACTGCGTTGTATCGTTCTGCTGCAACCGTGGCTTCGGTGATTCCGATCATCAATTTCCCTCCACCGTCAGGTGAACCCAAAACTGCAACGGTTGGTTGGTTGACATCCAAGGTGAGTTCTTTGAGCATCGTGGTCATGGATTTGAGGTCCCCGTCAATGGCCATGACAACCATTCGGACACCGTCAACCGTTGTGCTCGCGTCGCTCCCACCGGTTGTCCGTAGACGGACAATTTCCGATTCGAGATGTTCGATCGTTTTTCTCTGCTCCTTCCACTCCTTGAAAAATCGGCTTGCAGCTTTTGGAAGGTCGTCTTGGTGAACGCCAAAAACTTCTGCCGATGCCCGAATCAATTCATCTTGGGAACGAGCATACGCCATAGCAGCGTCGCCTGCGACGATGTGGAGCCGTTCAACACCGTCCTGAACAGCGGTTGAGCGCACGACGCGGATGGAACCAATTTGACCGGGTTCGTCGTGGTGCGTCCCTCCGCATGCCTGAGTATCGTGTTCGGCGATTTTCAGGATCCGAATCGTATCCCCTTTTGGCGCACCGCCCTGATAGAGGTCAAAGCCGTGAATCAAGTCGGCATCCTTTCGGTTCAGCTCGGATTTTTCCGTGTTGGAAACGGTGGAGAGAACCTCGTTCGCCATGTCCTCCAGAGCGTCCAAATCTTCTCGCGTGAGCCGATGGAAATGGGTGATGTCCAAACGTCCGCTTTCCTCAGAAAGATGCGAACCTGCTTGGAAGATGTGCGGACCCAGCAGTCTGCGTGCCGCTCCTCCGACAATATGGACAGCTGTGTGGTGGTCCATCAGTTGCTTTCGCCGATGCCAATCAAGGACGCATGTCACGCTGCTCCCTGCTTCGACAGGGGCGTTGGTAAAGTGCAGAACAAAGGGGCCTTGTTTTTGCGTATCGAGCACAGTAATCGTGGCCTCTCCCGAAACGAGATGCCCTCGGTCACCTTCTTGTCCGCCTCCCTCAGGGTAAAACAGCGTTTGGTCCAGGACAACAACCCACGAAGCCTCGCTTGGCCCTTCGTCTCCGGCTTCACGGCATGCGACGACATTGGCCTCCAATTCCCGGCCATAGACGTTTTCATAATACGCAAGTTTGGTTGAGCCGACTTCACCAAGTTGGAATTTCGGTGATCCGACGACAGAATCCTTGGCTGCAGCCTTTGCCATTCGAGCGTGCCGTTCGGCCATTTCGGCTGAAAAACCTGTTCGGAGGGCAACGCTGGACCACCCGGCTTTCCTCGCAAGAGCGATAACCATGTCCGGAGCAAGGCCATGAGAGTCGTTGAGCGTGAACAAATCCTCGTCCGGTATGGTCTCCACCTCTGACGACAACCCTTTGAGCTGTGTTTGAATAACTTGAACGCCTTTTCGGAGCATCTCGGCATAGCGCTCTTCTTCAAGATTGAGGATTTCAAGCAAACCTTCCCGGTGCTGTTTGTTGAGATGCCCACCAAGGTTGACATCGAGATGGTGTTCGGCAAGTTCGCTGATGGAAACCGAGAGCGAAAGGTCATCTCGCATTCGCAAAACACGTCGTGCAAGCATGCGCGCAAGATAACCCGCTTTGGCGTTTGAAGGGACCAATCCGTCTCCGAGCATGTTGCAAAGGGCGTGCATATGGTCGGGGATGGCGTAGATGTTGGCCAAAGGCTCGGTGATGGCGGTGAATTGTTCTGAGGAGACCTTCACACCACGGTCTTCAAGGCGCTGAAGGAACAACGATACCAATTTCTCCCCATCAACGCCGGCTTCGATGTTCATGATCCCGTTAAGGCGGCTCATCTCACCCAACAACAGGTCAAGGTCCAAATCGGGCCATTTGGTGGCGACCTCCTGGAAGCCGGAAAGATCTTTCAGCCAGGCTACGGTTTCTGGATAAATGGCTTCATAGATGGTTGGCGTGCCGGCCGCAGCCCAACAAAACCGTTCCAAACCATAACCGGTGTCGATGATTTGCAAGGGCATGGTCCGATAACGATCGCCTTTCAATTCAACGTCCCCATCAGGGTGCTCTTCCATGTCCATGAAAACCAAGGTTGCAAGTTCAAGCCCTCCAACGATGACCTCAACCGCTGCACCTGCATTCCCTCCCCCACACCATGGATTTTCAACATACGTGATTTCAGAGGAAGGGATTCCGAATGTCTCGGTCAGCATACGGTGGCAGTGTTCAACGCAGGTCTCCATCCAATAGATTTCAAGCCCCTCATCTGGACGGTTGAAGACATGATGCGCCATCATCTCAAAGGTGGTGAGGTGGCGACCCGAACGACCAACGGCGTCGACATCGGTCAAACGAATGCACGGTTGGGAAACGGCAAGCGGGTTTGCCGGAGGTTCAACTTCTCCGGAGGTGACGTGCGGTTGGAAATCTGCGATGGAAGCGATGGTAAGATGAATGTCATCTCGCCATCGTGCAAGGACAGGGTAAGGCTCGATGATCGTGTGCCCGCGCGCTTCAAAGAAACCCAAGAAAGAGGCCCGCATGGCGTCTTTCAGGGCCTTCCCCCGTTGGTTGAATCCATCGATGAGAGGTTTCCCGATAAAGGTGTATTCATCTTCCGAAGTATCGCCGCATGTGGTCCGTTCAGCGTCGGTTGTCCAGAACCACAAGTCGGTGACACGGCACTGCTTCCGAACAAACCCGTTGGTGTGGAAAACAGCCAAATCAATGGGTGGTAGTGACATGAGCAAAACATCCGTCCGAGGTGGTTGTTCTTTCCAAACCGAATCACCCTTTCAAGCCTATGATGCGAAAACTCATCTTTGACCGATGTAAAAAGCCTCAAAGGCATGCACATGAAGCCACAGACATGGAACCGTCGTGGCGCGAGCACCTCGTCGACGATGGCGACGGCACCATTCGCATCAAAGCGCACGGGTCAATGAAGGTGGATGCTCGTCTCGTGACCGATGATGCTCACATGAAAATGCACGCCGATGACCGAGGACCGGAACAATTGGTCAACACCGCCAGCCTTCCAGGCATCGTCGGCGAAGCTTGGGCAATGGCCGACTGGCATTATGGCTACGGTTTTCCAATCGGCGGCGTCGTAGCCACGGACATTGACCACGGTGAACTCGGTGGAGCCATCTCCCCGGGCGGTGTCGGTTTTGACATCAATTGTGGCGTTCGGATGTTGGCGCTGGACGCAACGCTTGCTGATGTACCCAACCTCAAAAAACTCGCAGGTCGCTTAGCGGGCCGCATTCCAGCAGGAGGTTCCGGCAAAGGAGGCGTTGACATCAGCACTCAGGGGCTCAGCGAATTGCTCCAAGGCGGCGCTGGGGCTGCCTTGGAATTGGGGTACGGTCAAGCCGACGATTTGGCGGTGCTCGAATCCAAAGGTTGCTTGGAAACCACCGATGCTGAGGTTTCTCAACGGGCGCGGGAACGAGGCCTCAACGCATTGGGAACCTTGGGCAGTGGCAACCACTTTTTGGAACTGCAATCCGTTGGCGAAGTGGTCGACGAAACAACGGCCAAAGCATGGGGGTTGTACGAAGATCAATTGGTGGCGATGATTCACTCCGGGAGCCGAGGGCTTGGGCATCAAGTCTGTACGGACCATGTTCGGCGTATCGAGAGCACTTATCGCCAACGCAACGGTGCATGGGTCAACGACACGTGGGGGTATGCATTGCCCGACCGACAACTCGCTTCCGCACCCGTTCATTCACGAGAAGGTGAGGCTTACCTGGATGCAATGAATGCCGCTGCAAATTTTGCCTTTGCAAACAGAGCGGTCCTCGCCGAACGACTGCGTACCGTTCTGCGATTGGAATTGGGCGTGGATGGTGAAGCACGAACGCTCTATGACGTGGCGCACAACATCGCAAAAATAGAACGTCACAACGTGAACGGAAAAGGCTGCACATGTTGCGTACATCGAAAAGGTGCCACACGTGCATTTTCGGGCGACCATGGTGAGGTCGCAAAAGCGTTCGAGTCCACAGGGCAACCCGTCATCGTTCCCGGAGACATGGGAACTGGCTCCTGGGTCATGGCTGGTCCACTTCAAGGAATGAACCAAGCCTTTGGCTCGTCATGTCACGGAGCCGGTAGGGCGCTCTCCAGGGCACAAGCGAAGAAAATCCTCGATGGGAGGCAATTAAAGCGAGATTTAGAAGCACAAGGGATTCGCATTCATGCATCAACACCGAACGTTCTCTCAGAGGAAGCACCGGCGGCCTACAAGAACGTGGACGATGTTATTCGGCTCACGCACCAAGCAGGACTTGCCCGCCCGGTGGCCAGAATCAATCCTGTGGCCGTCATCAAGGGATGATCACATGCAGACTTGCATCAAACTTTGACCGGGAAAGGTTGGTGCATCGCCCGTGTGAACACCATCCGGTTCCTCAACGATGACACTGAGGAGTGTATTCACCAATTCTTTCAATTCATCAACCTGATGTTGGAGTTCCTTCACCCGGTCTTGCATCTCTTGTTCTTGCTTGCGCTCCATGTGCATCCCATCTGAGAAGTTGCCTTCTCATGGCAAAATCCCTCAAGTCGCTTCTTATACATTGAGGTTGAAACCGGTACCATGTTCAGTTTTACGACGCGGAATGAACGCTTCAAAGATGGAGCCACCGGCGAGATTTGAACTCGCGACCTCCTCATTACCAATGAGGTGCTATACCCCTAAGCCACGGTGGCAGTGGTTCGGCGACTTGCCAAATGGATATAATCGCTTCGTGATGGGCGTCCTTATCCGATGTACCGATACAGCTTCCAATGACCGCTTTGGATGCCCCCCGGAACGGTCACGGGGACATCGTCCTCGGCCACCAAAACCCACATGTTCTCGTCCATGGCCGATTCAATACCCGGTCCAACCACGACAAAATCAACGGAACCCAATTGTGTTTCGAGAAACGAAGGCCCAGCATCAGCGGTTGACCATGTCCCCCTTACCCCAAGCGACCCATCAAGGTCAATGTTGGTTTTCAGAACATAGAGGTGGTGCATCGCCATGGCCTCTGAAGCGATCAAATGCACGTGGTCATCGCCCGACGACCAATTCGAGGCCAAGGTCTCGCCGGCGTCCTCCGACCAAATTTGATGTCCAATCAACACAGTAAACAACAAAAACGGTGCAACAACAACGACCGCCAACACACACTGCTTTGCAGAAGGTGATGGCGCAACGGGCTCCACCCATCTGAGAAGGAGGACCAGAGGCAGAATCAACACCGTTGCATAACGGCCGTTGTTACCGAGAATGAGCATGACTTTGAACAGCGAGAGGTCCCAAAGTTGGGATTCCAACGTCCACAAAGCAGCGGTATATGCGGTCACTCCGGCGAAGGCCCCGCAAATGAACATACTGAGCAATGTGACGCCATGGCCACTTACCGACATCAACGGTCGGACCCGAGACACGAAATGTGGCCACAACAAACATCCAACCATCAAAAACAGAAGGGACCCGTTCAAAAAAGCGAAGAAAAATGCGAGGAGATAGGTTCCCGGGTGTTCACCAACCGTTGAAAACGTGCCAGAATTGGTGACGAACCCGCTAAGTAAGGCCACCATCGAAACCAGCGCAAAGGCGAGTGAACCCATGAACCGAGGGTTCGTCAAGCGGTCTGCTATTCGGGGGTTCTTTTGATGCGCAGCGAATCGTAGCCAAGCCTCCAGTCCCGCTGCAGCACCGAGCCAGAGAAGCAACAAGGTGAAGGGGGAAAAGCCCTTCCACGCTGCCACCAAAACGAGTGAAGTGGCCATCAAAAGTCCATTTATTCTGTTTTCACCGACGCTCGTGCCTTGGTTAAACCAAAAACCTGAGACTCCGACCCCCATCAGCACCGCCAATGAACCCTCATCGTAACCCCTACTCGAGGAGAACACGAGCACCGGACTCAAGAGCAACAATGCCCCCCAAATCGGGTCGAATCGGTACCTCGATGTGGACCAACGAGGGTTGAGGCAAACCAAAAACGCCAGCAACGAAACAGCCACCACCGATGTCAAGACTGCGTTGAATTCAGAGGCGTTCCACGGGATGATGTAACCGCTGTATTCCGCAGGCGTACCCCCGCTCACATTCCCTGAAATCCGGGGCGCACCCCAAGTCAAATCATGGACTTCACGTTGCTGGTCAGCCAAGGCATTGAGGCGAACATGCGTGTCGAGGCCGAGGTCGCTGTTCACCGCTGCAATCCCGTGCAGGAGGACGCCAAGGAGAAACAGCACCCACCATCGGCGGCGTACCAGAGGTGTTTCGTCCACAAACACTCCTCGTGGCAAGGCGTCATGGAGGTTGTGGTGTTGGCGCCGAGAGAGAGATTTGAACTCCCGAGGGAACGGGCCCACGCGATTTCCAGTCGCGCGCACTACCAGGCTATGCGATCTCGGCTCAAACACGGCGAGCCCCATTTCTCGTTTAACCATCTCGCTTCCGCATGAAGAACCAAAGCGACAAAGCGAAAGGACTCAAAGGGACCACCGCGAGGGGAGTACATGAGCGAAGAGGAGGGCGCGCCTCTGGACACCCTCGCCTCTCACAAAGACCTCCCCTTCCGGCTTGCTGACATGAAGCTCAACAAGCCGTTACCTTCGTACATCCCGTTGGCCGAACCCATCAACAAACTGCGCCGAGAATGGTCGTTCCAATACCGGCTCTTAAGGACGGAATGGAGCAGAGACCACTACACCACGCTCGCCTTTGGGATTCTCGCTTTTTGCTTGGGTTCGGTTTCAACGGAGTTGTGGAGCGGTGGCGACGCAACCGTGAGCGGCATAAACGGTGTTTTGGCGATCAACGGTTTCCAGTTCTTCCAAGTTCTTGTTTCGGTTTTGTGCTGGGCTTGGTTTACCTACCAAGCGTGGAGATTGTTCCCTGTCATGAGGGTTCACGCCTTGTCGCTCCTGGTGATGTGGAACGCCATGCTGGGCGCTCAAATTTTCTACCATCGAAACAATCCGAATTTCCCAATGGCATTCAATCTCTCCAACATGATGGAGGGGACTCTAATCGTCCTCATCGTGTTCTTTTTCCTCTTCTTTTTCTGGAAAGCGGTCGTGGAGACACGTGACCTCCACGTTGAGGTGCATCACCTCCACGAGGATGTGCGAGTCATGGAGGCAGAATTGGCTGAGCACTCGCTCAAGGGATGGTCGGCATTGTTCGGAACGTGGGCGGGGTTGATTTCCATTTCCGCTTGGGCAGGAGTGCACCACATCGCTGAGTACGGTGAACCGAATTACGGCTTCCTTCTCTTGCATCTTTTAACCGGCATCCCAGCAGTACCGGCTCTCTTTGTCGTGTTGTGGTACCCTCAACGGATGCTCGGCGACCAAGCTCGGGTACGAACGCGTGCGGCCGTTGACGCCGCTGTGGAAATGGAGGGAGAACCCATTCCGGCAAACGCAACCGCTGCATGTCCGAATTGCGGTGAAAAATCCACATTGACCCGGGATGTTACGGGCGCCTTAACCCATCCTTGTTTGGGTGCTGGTTGTGCTGGAAAAGTCGCCGTTGGAACCGATTGCCCAACGTGCAAAACGAACATGCCAAGTCGATTAACCTGCACATCATGCGGGGTCAACGCACCGGCCATTGAGTTCCTACCCGACCAGGAGGCGTGGTGAATGTTGAACAGGTGCCGAGAAGATTTCCCGACCTTGCAAAATGATGCGGCACCCGCATATCTCGACAACGCATGTGTCACCCTAAAACCACAATCCGTCATCGATGTCATCACCGGCTATTACACAACAACGCCGGGGTGTGGTGGTCGGTCCGTCCACAGATACGGAACCGCCGTTTCAAAAGCTGTCAACGACGCACGGGTCAAGTTAGGGGCTTTCATTAACGCAGGACGAACCGAGGAGGTCGTGTTCACGCGAAATGCCACCCACTCCATCAACCAAGTCGCTCATGGCCTTGCTTGGGAACGAGGGGATGTCATCCTCACTTCCGACCGAGAGCACAATTCAAACCTCGTCCCTTGGTTGCAACTTGAACAGGAACAAGGCGTTGACCACCGCGTGGTGAGGAGTCACGACGACAATTCGTTTGACCTCGAGGCATTTGAGCGAGCTTGCGAAGATGCAGGAACTCGGCTGAAGATGGTGGCGATGAGCCACGTTGGCAACCTTGACGGTGTCGAGATCCCTATCGCTGAAGTCGCAAAAATCGCTCATGATTACGGTGCACTCGTTGCCGTCGACGGTGCACAATCAACGCCCCACATGAACGTGGATGTTCATGCGCTTGACATCGATTTCATGTCGTTTTCAATTCACAAAATGTGCGGACCTTCCGGCATGGGGGCCCTTTGGGGGAGGTACGAACTCCTCGATGGTTTGCGAACCATTCAATCAGGCGGCCAAACCGTCACGCATTCGACCTATACCGAAGCAACGTGGGCTCCACCTCCTTCTAAGTTTGAAGGAGGACTTGGCAACTTTTCAGGAATGATGGCGACAGGTGCAGCCGTTGAGTATCTTTCTGCCTTGGACATGAACGAGGTGCATGAGCATGAAATCCGACTCAATCGAATCATGACAAACGGCGTGAAGGATTTGCCAGGAATGGATATTATCGGTCCAGAGGATCCTTCGAAACGAGGTGGGATTTGCTCCATTCTCCTTGACCACCTTCCCGCTCATGAGGTTGCGCTCTTGCTTGATGAAGTCGCTGGGGTCATGGTCCGCAGCGGGCAACATTGTGTCCATTCTTGGTTTGCAGATCGAAACAAGCCGGAAGGGTCCTTGAGAGCATCTGCGTATTTGTACAATACCGAAGAAGATGTGCGTTGCTTCGTTGACACATTGAGTGAAATCGCGCAAACATTGGGGTGAGGTCTTGGAAGGAATTCCTCCACACGGCGACGAACCGTCCCACCTCGAGATTCCACCCTGGAACGACCTGAAGCACCCAATAAACTCGTCACCTGAGGAAGCTTCGGACATTCGGGCCATCAAAATCATTGTTTCGGTTACTCTTGGCCTCACGCTTCTTCTCGCTACCGGCTATCTTGCTGCGGTGGTAATCAGCGACGGCGCGATCTTGCTTCGACCCAGCGAAT